>SAMEA3387437__coassemble_1110_pt1 | contig 26078 bp, 22 predicted proteins | sample SAMEA3387437__metabat2_low_PE_008 | metagenome-assembled genome bin SAMEA3387437 (sample SAMEA3387437) | Felis catus | biome: Faeces | place: United Kingdom | collected 2012
GGTATATAATGGATGAAATTACAATTCAGATTCACAGATTCTGGAAAATCAGGGAAGAAAAAGGAGAAAACAGATCATGAGTGAAATTACAAGAGACGAGGCGTTTGCCTTATTAAAAAAATACAACAAAGATCCCTTCCATATTCAGCATGCGCTTACCGTAGAGGCTGTGATGAAATGGTATGCGAGAGAACTCGGCTATGGAGCAGAAGAGGGGCACTGGGGAATTGTCGGCCTGCTGCATGATATTGATTTTGAACTGTATCCGGCCGAGCACTGTCTGAAAGCGCCGGAACTTCTGCGGGAAGGCGGCGTATCGGAGGATATCATTCATGGTGTTGTATCACACGGATACGGCATTACCATCGAGTGCGGCGTGACGCTGGATGTGGAGCCGGTTCACGAGATGGAAAAGGTGCTGTTTGCCGCAGATGAGCTGACAGGCCTGATCTGGGCGGCTGCGCTGATGCGGCCTTCGAAGAGTACAAAAGATATGGAACTGAAATCCCTGAAGAAAAAATATAAGAGCAAAGGCTTTGCGGCTGGATGTTCGCGGGAAGTCATTGAGCGGGGCGCCGAGCAGCTTGACTGGCCGCTGGAAAAACTGCTGACTATGACAATGCAGGCCATGGCTGACAGTGAGGATGAGATCAACCGGGAAGTAGAAGCGGAGCAGAACGCATAAAAAACTGCCCGAATTTCAACAGAAAAACTGGAATTCGGGCAGTTTTTTTATGCATGGCGCATCTTTTTCCCAGGCATTACCATTTCTTTTTTCGTCAGACGGTAAAATTCTACATGATTTCCAATGAATTTTTGAACCAGAGATACGGTTCGTCCAGTCATAAAAGCACAGAAGAAAGTTCCGATGCCGATTCCGTAAAGATGGTGAAGGATTACAAGGGACAGGATTACGGTCGTTGTCAGACAGGTGAGATCAAAGGTTGTCTTGATCTGGTTATACTTTTTATGCAGAAGTTCCGACAGATCCCGCGGAAAAATATCGGTCGGGACAATCGGCAGCAGGCAGTTGTTGGCGAGGCAGATGCCGAAGCACATCAGAAGAAATCCGGTGAAAAAGCAGACCACATTCAGCGACAGAACATTTGGCAGCAGGGTAACCCAGGTATTGTGTACATCGATCATTTTTCCGAATCCGATGCCGACAACAAAAGAAAACAGATAGCCGGGACAGAACGAACGCTTCAGGACCATCAGGGTGATGACAAGCAGCGTTTGAAAGATATAGTTCCACGTTCCGAAACTGAAAACTGGAAACGCTGTGCTGAGGATGAGCGGCACGGAGGAAATTGTTGAAATTCCAAATACGCTTTTTGACATCAGATCAATGGCAAGAGGGTTGATCAGAAGCACGATCAGAAGCGCCGCTTCGCCTGGAAGATGAAATTTTCTGGTATTCATGAGTAAAAATCTTTCTTTCCTGAGAATGAAATTACGTTAAGGTCTTGAAACTATGCTTATTATAGACACAGAAACCGATAAAAACAAATGATTATTTTGAATGAATTGATTCTAAAATTAAATGAAAAGTGGTATGATAGATGCAGAACAGGAAAAGAGGCTATCTATGAATATCGAGTATTTAAAATATTTTGCAGAGCTGGCAAAACTGCAGCACTATGGAAAAGCGGCAAAAGCGCTGAATATTTCCCAGCCGGGGCTCAGCCATGCGATCAAGACACTGGAGGACGAGTACGGTGTTCCGCTCTTCCAGAAAGAAGGACGAAACGTGAGCCTGAGCCGCTACGGAAAAGAACTGATGCAGGATGTCGAGGAGATTCTGGACGCATATCTTCGAATGGAGGAGCGGGCGGCAGGCCTTCGGACGGAAGAAAAGACAGTGCGGATCGGAACCGTATATCCGCTCGCGGCAGGAACAATACCACATATGCTACGGGAATTCGGCGCGACCTTCCCGTTTATCATCTACAACCGCCTGACCCCAGAGATCGAGGAGGGTCTGCTGGATGGAAAATACGATATCGGCTTCTGCTCAGAACTGCTGAAATCCGAAGAACTCGAATATTATCCCCTCCGGGAATCTTACATCGCGGCCGCCGTCCCGGAAGGTCATCCGCTGGAGGGGAAAGAGAACATCACACTAAAAGAAGCAGCCAAGTATCCGCAGGTCATGTTTTCCAGGACGAGCGGCTTCCGCAGCCTCCAAGAGCAGATCTTCGCCGAACAGGGCATCCAGGTAAAACCCGTGTGTGAGGCCGAAGAAATCGAAGTCATCACCGGCCTTGTGGAAAATGGTTTTGGAATATCTATCCTCCCCTACATGGACATCGTCCGCCTCCATCACATCACCGCAATCCCGGTGCAGACCTCAAGCTGGAAATCAAAATTCTACATCGCCAGAAGAAAATACGGAATCCGCACAGCGCAGGAAGAGGCGTTTTTTCAGCATTGGAGGAAATGACGGGCAGGAAATTTTATGGTATAGTAAAACAAAATCTAAGTGAAAAAGGTGAGATACAAAATGATCAGTGAAAAAATTTTTGAGCTAATTCTTCGAAACGGCATGACCCAGAAAGAATTCTCCGAAGAAACCGGAATTTCCCAGAGCACCATCAGCGACTGGAAAAGAAAGGGCACGAATCCGTCGGCGGATAAAATACTGAAAATCTGCGAAGTGCTGAAGGTTACGCCGTATGAACTTCTGGGGGAGAATGAGACAGAGCGAAATGCGGGAAATCCGGAAATGAGCGCAGGAAATGAAACAGAAAAAATCATTCTGGAAGGCTTTCGGAATCTGTCAGACAGAAAAAAAGAACGAATCCTGGGATATCTGGCAGCATTGCAGGAGGATTAAGATGAAACAGAAACCATCCTATCTGCCAAAGAAATATAAGTATTCTGCCCGTTCCGGCAATCTGAAAGCGGAGGCAGTGGGGGTTGTGAAAGGGGCGAAGCATTTTCCGGTTTTTGAAGGAGATGTTGTTTTTAAACCGCTTACAAAATCTAAACCGCTGTCTACGCCGCTGTTCGCCTATGCTGAGGTTTTCTGGTCATGGGTGATTGATGCGTATTTTATGCCGGCGCCGCAGTATCAGCTTGCGTTTTGCGAAGGGTATGAGGCGGAGGTGGAGAAATATTACGATTATGGAACAGTTTCACCGATGATTTATAACAAGGGAGAGCATCTGCTGAATCTGTTGGAAGTTTTTCGAAAATATCCAGATCCCAAAGTTCACATCGATGATTACGTCAATTACTGCCAGATGTTCTACGATTATACCGAAATCCTCGAATCGGACTACTTCCAGAACAACACGGCGATGGCGGAGGAGTTGGTAATGCAGATTCTGGTTTCGATTTTGAAAGGGGATCAAAATTATCACTATGAAAATATTGCATTTGTCTGCGATGAGGATGACAAGATTCTGCGTCTGGCGCCGATGATCGATCACGAGTTTTCTACGTATTTCATGTTCCCGGACAGCATGCCGCGGCAGATGTACTGGTTCGAACAGCTTGCGCGGTCCATTCAGGGGGATGAAGTGCAGCGGGGGGAATTTGACTATCTGACAAAAGAAACAGAGCGTCATCTGATGGAAAAAAGTGCGACATGTCTGCACAAAAATCTGGTATACATCAGAGAACATTATCCGAAGGTCTGCGCCGCATTTCTGGAAGACTTAAGCAGACTGGAAAATGATCTGAAAGAAGAGAAAGAGCTGTTTGAACTGGAAAAAGGCCCAGGCTACCCCGATACGGCCAATTCAGATGTCTATCTGATCGGCAAAGCACGGTACAAAGACCATGACGAAGAAAGAGCCAGAGAGTATGAAGCGAAATACAGTGGAAAAGAAAAGCAGATCAATTTTGAAGTCGTAAACAGCGTAGCGGTTTATGAAATCAAAAAAATTATACAGCAGATGCGGGAAATCCTCGAAAAATAAGCATCCGCAACCGCCCGCGCCGCCGAGATGGCAGGAATCGGAGCCGAAACCGGAACGATCGAGCCGGGAAAATGTGCAGACTTCATCGTCACCGCAAAGAATCCGCTCGAAGATCTCCGTGCTCTGCGCCAGATCGAAATGGTTGTCGCGAAGGGAAGAAAAATCGACCATCCGCAGGTAAAACGTAATCCGGTCGTGACGGCGGAGCTGGATAAATTTCTGGTGGATTAAAAACAGGATGGAGAAGACAAACAAGATGGAAGAAACGAAAGAAACACAGGAAAGCTTACAGCGAAAAAGAGAACAGGCCCTGCAGCGGCTCCGCAAGGAGCGGACAGAAGAAGCCCTGTGGGACTGTGTTACTGCGTATCAGGATTTTGAGTTCCATACGTATTCCGGCCTGCCGTATTCCTACCATATGAAATACGGCAGAAGCGGCACCTACACCAAAGAACTCTGGATCGACCGCCGGGAGAAAAGTAAAAGCCTTGTCTGGAGTTCCGTCCGGAGTGCATATCAGAAAGTACTGGAATTACAGCAGGAGAGCGAAAGACCGGTTGTCGAGCGCCCGAAAGCGCTGGGCGATATCCGTGGAATCACGTATATTTACGGCATCTTTTACGAGTTTGCCCTGCTGGAAATGCCGGAAAAAGCAAAAGAAAAAATTGCTCTGCAGACAGCAGGACAAAAATCGCCGGGAAAATAAATTTTTCGCCCATGCAGGTCTTGACAACCACGCATTGGGTGATATAATCTAAAACTATCGGGAGCCAAAAAGCACCGAACACAAAAAACAAAGCGTAGAAGAGACGAGTAAATCACAGCGAATGTGACAGAGAGAAACCCCGTTTTGTGGTGCAAGGGTTTTAACAGGAACGTGATCGAAGACCAGCTCTGAGCGGCCCCAATCCGGCCCGGTGATTCCGTTATCGTCAAATGAAGTGGTTTGAAAAAACAAAATGGGTGGAACCGCGGTGAATGAAAATACATCGTCCCTTTTGACAGCATAAGCGTGTCAGAAGGGACTTTTTTGTTGCTGTAAAAAGTATAAAAATTCTGAAACACGCTTGCGAAAAATATACAAAGAAAGAGGTAAAGCAAATGATCATCACACTGAAAGATGGAAGTACCAAAGAGTACTCCGAACCGAAATCCATCATTGAGATCGCAGCAGACATCAGCGAAGGCCTTGCAAGAATGGCCTGTGCAGGTGAAGTAAACGGCGAAGTAGAAGACCTTCGTACCGTCATCGACAAGGACTGCAATCTTTCCATTCTGACCTTCAACGATGAAGGCGGAAAAGCAGCATTCCGTCACACTACATCCCATATCATGGCACAGGCCATCAAGAGACTGTACCCGGATACCAAACTGGCCATCGGACCGTCCATCGCAGACGGATTCTACTACGATGTAGACAGAGAGACTCCGCTCACCAGCGAAGACCTTGAAAAAATCGAAGCAGAGATGAAGAAAATCGTAAAAGAGGATCTGAAACTGGAGCGCTTCGAACTGCCGAGAGCAGAAGCCATCGCCTTCATGAAAGAAAAAGAAGAGCCATATAAAGTAGAACTGATCGAAGATCTGCCGGAAGACGCAGTCATCAGCTTCTATCGCCAGGGTGAATTCACGGACCTGTGCGCAGGCCCTCATCTGATGAGCACAAAGCCGGTCAAAGCCTTCAAACTGACCAGCCTTGCAGGTGCATACTGGAGAGGCAGCGAGAAAAACAAGATGCTGCAGAGAATCTACGGAACTGCATTCACAAAGAAAGCAGAGCTCGAAGAGTACCTCCACATGATCGAGGAAGCAAAGAAACGTGACCACAGAAAACTCGGAAAAGAGCTCGGCCTGTTTATGATGAGTGAGGACGGCCCGGGATTCCCGTTCTTCCTTCCAAAAGGAATGGATCTGAAAAATGCACTGATGGATTACTGGCGTGAAATCCACAGAAAAGCAGGATACGTAGAAATCTCCACTCCGATCATCCTGAACCGTCGTCTGTGGGAGACCTCCGGTCACTGGGATCACTACAAAGAAAACATGTATACCACCGTCATCGACGATGAAGATTATGCAATCAAACCGATGAACTGCCCGGGCGGCGTTCTCGTTTACAAATCCGAGCCTCGTTCCTACCGTGATCTGCCGCTGCGTCTGGCAGAGGTTGGCCTGGTACATCGTCATGAGAAATCCGGCCAGCTGCACGGCCTGATGCGTGTACGCTGCTTCAACCAGGACGATGCCCATATCTTCATGACACCGGAGCAGATCAAAGATGAAATCAAAGGCGTTGCAAACCTGATTGACCAGGTTTACAAACTGTTCGGATTCAAATATCACGTAGAGCTGTCCACCCGTCCGGAAGACAGCATGGGAAGCGATGAGGACTGGGAGGTAGCAACCGAAGGTCTCCGCGGCGCACTCGATGATCTTGGCCTTGACTATGTAGTCAACGAAGGCGACGGCGCATTCTATGGCCCGAAGATCGACTTCCATCTGGAAGACTCCATCGGAAGAACGTGGCAGTGCGGTACCATCCAGCTTGACTTCCAGCTGCCGCAGAGATTCGAACTGGAATACACAGGAGCAGACGGAGAGAAACATCGTCCGATTATGATCCACCGTGTTGTTTACGGTTCTGTTGAGCGTTTCATCGGTATCCTGATCGAGCACTTTGCAGGTGCATTCCCAACCTGGCTTGCACCGGTACAGGTAAAGGTTCTGCCAATCTCCGACAAATACGCAGATTACGGCAAGAAGGTTCTGGACGCCCTTCACGAGGCAGGCATCCGCGCAGAGATGGATACCCGTTCCGAGAAGATTGGATATAAGATCCGTGAGGCACAGGGACAGAAGATTCCATACATGCTGATCGCCGGAGCAAAAGAGGAAGAGGCAGGTCTTGTATCTGTCAGAAGCCGTTTTGCAGGTGATGAAGGCCAGAGAAGCCTGGAGCAGTTTATCGCAGATATCAAAGAAGAAATCGCAAGCCGCGTTAACCGCCCGGTTACTGTTGAAACAAAAGAAAATAAATAAGGTAGGTGTCAAAAAAATTGACACCTATGATACCAGATTGCTCCGTACTTCGTACTCCCGCAATCTTCAAAACATTCGTACTCCGCTCATTTTTCTTCGAAAAATGGCTACTTACTCATGTTTTGGCGTGTCCAAAATTTAAAAATCCTCGTGCAAGCTTTGCTTGCGTCGGATTTCCAAACTTTGGACACTGGTATTATCAAATAAATAAGGCATAAAAAATTACCTCTTGGAAATAATGGTTTCTATGCGGGCGAAACCGCAGAAAACTAAATTTCAGGAGGTAATTTATTATGCCAGCATTAAGTTGTTCTGCTATGACCTGTGTTTACAACCAGAACGAGCTCTGTTCCAAAGGAGATATCCGCGTAGGCGGAAGCGGAGCCAAAAGCTCCATGGAAACGTGCTGCGAGAGCTTCAAGGAGCGCGGTGAGGGCACGATGTCCAACTCCACCGGCTGCGGCTGTACGAAAATCGGTGTCGACTGCAAGGCGCAGAACTGTACCTTTAACGACAACTGTAAATGCGAAGCCGGAGATATCCATATCGCCGGAGACAGCGCATGCAGCTGCCAGGAAACCGAGTGCAGCTCCTTCCGCTGTGGCTGCGGGAAATAAATACGAAAAAATGCGAAAATCAGTATTGACAACAGGATGGGAGAGTGCTATACTGCAATAGTCTGAGAAAAAGAAAGTAGAGTATCCACTCTCACCCTAGCGCAAACACGCGACTACGGTTCAATATTGATCTTAAGTTCTCTTTGTGTAGAGATTTATGTACAATGTTAAGTGGATAGTCTGTCTATCCACTTTTCTTGCGTTATCAGTCAAATCCGGTCCGGTGAGCCGAGTTTGATTTCGTTACACCGCAAAATGCGGGAACACAGTCTTTTATAATGATGGAGGTGCACTACAATTAGCGAATTAATGATTAATGAGCAGATCAGAGACAGAGAAATTCGTCTGATCGGTCAGAACGGAGAACAGCTTGGAATTATGTCTGCCAGAGATGCATACCTGAAAGCACAGGAAGCAGGTCTGGATCTTGTGAAAATTGCTCCGACAGCGAAACCGCCGGTTTGCAAAATTATCGACTACGGAAAGTACAGATATGAACTGGCCCGCAAAGAAAAAGAAGCAAAGAAAAAACAGAAAACAATTGAAATCAAGGAAGTTCGCCTTTCTCCAAACATTGACACCAACGATCTTAATACCAAAGTAGGTGCAGCCCGTAAGTTCATTACAAAGGGAGACAAAGTAAAAGTAACACTTCGTTTCCGCGGCCGTGAGATGGCACATATGAACAGCAGCAAATACATCCTCGATGAATTTGCAGAGAGTCTGTCCGATATTGCAACGGTTGACAAAGCGCCGAAGGTGGAAGGCAGAAGCATGACCATGTTTTTGACGGCTAAACGTTAAAATACATTTGAACCAATATCAAGGAGGAAATTAAAATGCCAAAGGTAAAAACAAGCAGAGCAGCTGCAAAGCGTTTTAAAACAACAGGAACAGGAAAATTAGTAAGAAATAAAGCTTACAAGAGCCATATCTTAACCAAGAAAAAGAAACCTGAGAAAACAGACTACTGTTGATGCAACAAACGTAAAGAACATGAAGAAAATCTTACCTTACATGTAATTTTTGCAAGGTAGAGTTACGCCCAACAGATCAAGGAGGAAAATAAGAAATGGCAAGAATTAAAGGCGGCATGAACGCTAAGAAAAAACATAACAGAGTATTAAAACTGGCTAAAGGTTACAGAGGAGCCAGAAGCAAACAGTATAGAGTAGCAAAACAGTCCGTAATGCGCGCACTGACCAGCTCCTACGCAGGAAGAAAACAGAAAAAACGTCAGTTCCGTCAGCTGTGGATCGCTCGTATTAACGCAGCAGCAAGAATGAACGGTCTGTCCTACAGCAAATTTATGTATGGTCTGAAACTGGCAGGCGTTGAGCTGAACCGTAAAGTTCTGGCTGACATGGCAGTTAACGATGCAGAAGGATTTGCAACACTGGCTGAGCTTGCAAAAAGCAAAGTAGCATAAGTAAAAACATATTCTGTGTGAATATACGAAGAAGCTGTGAGAACCGGTAAGGGGATCGCAGCTTCTTTTGAAATATAGAAAAACATGAGGTGAATATGGAAAAAAGCAAAGTGGCAGTGGTTGCCTGTCCCGACTATGAGCAGGCGCGCGTAAAGGAAAGCCTGCAAAAGGGATTGGAAGCAATTGGCGGCCTGGAATCTCTGATCGGAAAAGAAGAGAATATCTTATTAAAACCGAACCTCGTCCGCTCCGCAAAACGCGAACGCGCCGTCGTGACCGACCCGGAAGTCATGGATGCCCTGATCACGATTTTGCAGGAAAATGGCTATGAGAATATTTCCTGCGGAGATTCCTGCGGCCTTGGCACCCCGGAGGGCATTGCAAAGGAAGCCGGGCTGAAAGAGGTGCTGGAAAAACACAACGTTCCGCTGAAGGATTTCCTTACGAGCGAGCGCGTAGAAACCGCCGATGGCAAATTTCTGATGATTGCGAAAGATGCACTCGACTGCGACGCCCTCATCAGCGTCAGCAAAATGAAAACCCACGCGCTGGAACGCATCACCGGAGCTGTCAAGAACCAGTACGGCTGCATCAGCGGCGTCTACAAAAAACTCGGCCACACGCAGTATCCGAACGCTGAGAGCTTCGCACACATGCTGATCGAGCTGAATCAGAAAGTCGCCCCGCGCCTCTATATCTGCGACGGCATCGTAGCAATGGAAGGCAATGGTCCGACTTCCGGCGACCCGGTTTCGATGGGAGTTCTTCTTATGTCCACCGATCCGATCGCACTGGATACCGTGTTCTGCCATCTGGTGAACCTCGATCCGTCGTATGTGCCGACAAATCTCTACGGGGAAACGCTCGGCCTTGGAACGTGGCACGACGACCGCATCGAAATCGTGACAGCGGATGGCACCATATCCGAGGAAGAACTGAAAAGAAAGTACGGAAATCCAAACTTCAACGTCGACCGCCGCAAAGCCCGCAAAAAAGGAGCCCTCGACCTGCTTGAGATCCTTGGGGTCTTCCAGAGCCGCCCCTATATCATAGAAGAAAAATGTAAAAAATGCGGCGTCTGCGTCGAGAGCTGCCCGGTGGAAGGGAAAGCCGTCCGCTTTGATAACGGCCGCAGAAATCCGCCGGTCTACGATTATAAAAAGTGCATCCGCTGTTTCTGCTGTCAGGAAATGTGCCCGCATCAGGCAATCCAGGTAAAGAAACACCGTCTGCCGTGGGGAAAATAAGGGAGCTATCCTACAAAGTGACTGGAAAAGCAAAAAGAGAAGTGTTATACTTGAAACCGGACAAAATTTAGTACAGGAGGAACAACACCATGGAATTAGAAACTTTAAGAAGTGATATGATAGCAGCAATGAAAGCCAAAGACAAAGCGAGAAAAGAGGCCATCTCTTCCCTGATCTCCGCAGCAAAGAAAGTAGCCATCGACGAGGGCTGCCGCGATGACATCAAACCGGAGCTGGTAGACCGCGTCATCTTAAAAGAGCTGAAGACCGTAAAAGAGCAGATCGATACCTGCCCGGCATCCCGTGAGGACTTAAAAGCAGAGTATCAGTTCCGCTATGACGTCATCAGCGAGTATGCACCGAAACAGATGAGTGCAGACGAAGTCAAAGCCTACATCCAGGAGAAATTCGCAGACGTTCTGGCAACCAAGAACAAAGGTGCCATCATGAAGGCCGTTATGGCAGATATGAAAGGTAAAGCAGACGGAAAAGTCATCAACCAGACCGTTGCAGAACTGTGCAAATGAATATCATCAACATCGAACACATCAGCAAACTGTTCGGCGATAAACTGATTTTTGATGATGCTTCCTTCGGCCTGCAGGAGGGCGACAAGGTCGGCATCGTCGGAATCAACGGAACCGGAAAATCCACTCTGCTGCGCATGGTAGCAGGAGAGGAGACCCCGGATTCCGGCCAGATTATCCGCCAGAACAACCTCAAAATGGCCTATCTTCCGCAGACACCGGAATTTCAAAAGGATGCCACCGTGTTGTCCTACGCCCTTTCCGGTGATGAGGAGGACTGGCAGGTGCAGAGCAACCTTGTACAGCTCGGTATCACCGAATACGACGCAAAACTCGACACCCTCTCGGGCGGCCAGCGCCGCAAGGTTGCCCTGGCAAAAGTGCTTGCGTCCGATTTTGACGTCCTGATCCTCGACGAGCCGACAAACCATCTCGACAATGCGATGCTCTCCTGGCTCGAGGATTACCTGAAAAATTACCGCGGAACCGTCTTTATGGTCACCCATGACCGTTATTTCCTGGATAAAGTGTCGAACCGCATCCTCGAAATCAGCCACGGAAAAATGTACAGCTACGATTCCAACTATTCCCGTTTTCTGGAACTGAAAGCTGAGCGCGAGGAGATGGAACTCGCCTCTGAACGAAAACGCCAGAGCATCCTGCGCATGGAACTCGAATGGGCGAAACGCGGCTGCCGCGCAAGAAGCACAAAACAGCGCGCCAGACTCGAACGTCTCGAAGTACTCAAAAATGGCACGGCACCGACCGCAGACGCTGTCGTGGAGATGGATGCTGTCGAGACCCGCATGGGAAAGAAAACGATTGAATTCCATAACGTCAGCAAAGCCTTCGGCGATAAAACGCTGATGAAAGATTTCGAATACATCTTCCTGCGGAACCAGAGTGTCGGCATCATTGGCCCGAACGGCTGCGGAAAATCCACAATGCTGCGGATGATCACCGGAGAAGTCCTGCCGGATGCGGGAACCATCGAAATCGGCGACACGATCCGCATCGGCTATCTGGCACAGGAAGAGCCGGACATGGATACGAATCAGCGCGTGATCGACTACGTGAAAGATATCGCTGAGTATGTCCAGACCCGTGACGGCCGCATCAGCGCATCGCAGATGCTCGAACGCTTCCTGTTCACACCGGATATGCAGTACACCCCGATTTCCAAACTCTCCGGAGGCGAAAAACGGAGACTGTATCTCTTATCCGTCCTGGTGAGCGGCGCCAATGTTCTGATCCTCGACGAGCCGTCCAACAACGTTGATATCCCGACCCTGACCGTGCTTGAGGATTTCCTGAACACGTTCGTCGGCATCGTCATCACCGTTTCCCACGACCGCTATTTCCTGGATAACGTCGTGGACCGCATCTTCGAATTCGACGGAAACGGAAATCTTCTGCAGTACGAGGGCGGCTACACCGATTACCTCGAAGCAAAAGAACGCCGTTTCGGCGGAAGTGCGGAAGAAACGGCAAAAGCAGCGCCGTCCAAAACGTCCGCGGACGAACCTGCAAAGCCAAAGAACAATGACTGGAAGCAGAACCGTCCGACCCGCCTCAAATTTACGTTCAAAGAACAGCGCGAGTACGAGACCATCGATGACGATATCGCCGCACTCGAGGAAAAGATTGCATCGCTTGACGATCAGATGCTCAAAAACGCCACCAACTCTGCAAAGCTCGCCGAACTGATGGCGGAAAAAGAGAAGACCGAAGCTGCTCTGGAAGAAAAAACCGAGAGATGGGTTTATCTCACCGACCTCGCAGAACAGATTGAGGCGCAGAATCAGAAATAAAAGAAGCAAAGGAACTGTCCGCAGAAGAGAAAAAATATGCGGGCCGTTCCTTCTTTTTTTATCGAGAAATTCGACGCGGAATTACCAGAAGTTGTAAAAAACTTGTATTTTTCCCTGAACACCCACAGAAAATCTGGACAGAATGCCCAATCGGTGTTATAATTCAAACACTGGACATAGTGGCATTGCCATGCCCTTATCCGGGTTTTTCGAAGCGCGGAGGCAACCGAAACCCGGCAGAACACCAACCTGAGAAAAGCCAAAGTAATTTTTGGTCATCATTTTTTAAGGAGGATAAAATCAAATGGCTAGAAAGATGAAAACCATGGATGGTAACCAGGCTGCAGCACATGCGTCTTATGCGTATACCGACGTAGCAGCTATTTACCCAATTACCCCTTCATCCGTTATGGCGGAGCATACCGATGAGTGGGCAACCCAGGGAAGAAAGAACATTTTCGGACAGGAAGTTCAGGTAACTGAGATGCAGTCTGAGGCAGGAGCAGCAGGTGCAGTACACGGATCACTGGCAGCCGGAGCTCTTACCACAACCTACACCGCATCCCAGGGACTTCTTCTTATGATCCCGAACCTTTATAAAATTGCCGGCGAGCAGCTCCCGGGCGTATTCAACGTATCCGCTCGTGCCCTTGCAAGCCACGCACTTTCCATCTTCGGAGATCATTCAGACGTTTACGCCTGTCGTCAGACCGGAGTCGCAATGCTCTGCGAATCCAGCGTACAGGAGGTTATGGACCTGACACCGGTTGCACACTGTGCAGCACTGAAAGGCAAAGTTCCATTCATCAACTTCTTCGACGGATTCCGTACATCCCACGAGATCCAGAAAATCGAAACATGGGATTACGAAGATCTGAAAGATATGGTAGATATGGATGCAGTAGATGCATTCCGTAAACATGCCCTGAACCCGAACCATCCGTGCCAGAGAGGATCCGCACAGAACCCGGATATCTTCTTCCAGGCAAGAGAAGCATGTAACCCGTACTACGATGCTCTTCCGGCAATCGTACAGGAGTACATGGACAAAGTAAACGAGAAAATCGGAACCGATTACAAACTGTTCAACTACTATGGAGCAGCAGACGCTGAGCACGTAATCATCGCTATGGGTTCTGTCTGCGATACCATCGAGGAAACCATCGATTACCTCGTAGCAGCAGGCAAGAAAGTCGGCGTTGTAAAGGTACGTCTGTACCGTCCGTTCTCCGCAGAAGCACTCATCAATGCAATTCCGGAGACTGTAAAACAGATTTCCGTTCTGGACAGAACAAAAGAGCCAGGATCTCTTGGCGAGCCTCTGTACCTGGACGTAGTAGCAGCATTAAAAGGCAGCAAATTCGAGAGCACACCGGTATTCACAGGCCGTTACGGACTTGGTTCCAAGGACACCACACCGGCTCAGATCGTTGCTGTATATGAAAATACAGAGAAACAGAGATTTACCATTGGTATCGTAGACGATGTTACCAATCTGTCTCTGCCGGTTGGCGCTCCTCTGGTAACAACTCCGGAAGGAACCATCAACTGCAAATTCTGGGGACTTGGCGCAGACGGTACCGTAGGTGCAAACAAGAACTCCATCAAGATCATCGGTGACAACACAGACATGTACGCACAGGCTTACTTCGACTATGACTCCAAAAAGTCCGGCGGTGTAACCATGTCTCACCTGCGTTTCGGAAAGAAACCGATCAAATCCACCTACCTGATCCACAAAGCAAACTTTGTTGCATGTCATAATCCTTCCTATGTGAACAAATATCACATGGTAGAGGAGCTGGTAGACGGAGGAACCTTCCTTCTGAACTGTCCATGGGATGAAGCAGGACTGGAAGAGCATCTGCCAGGTCAGGTAAAAGCATTCATCGCAAACCATAACATCAAATTCTATGTGATCGACGGCGTTAAGATCGGTATCGAGACCGGCATGGGACCGACCCGTATCAACACCATTCTTCAGTCTGCATTCTTCAAGCTTGCGAAGATCATTCCGGAAGAAAAAGCCATCGAACTCATGAAAGCAGCAGCAAAAGCTACCTATGGCCGTAAAGGTGATGATGTCGTAGCAAAGAACTGGGCAGCTATTGATGAGGGTGCAAAACAGATCAAAGAAGTTGCAGTTCCGGAAAGCTGGAAAAATGCAGCAGACGAAGGTCTGACCACAACTCATGCAGAGAGCGGCCGCGCTGACGCTGTTAAATTCGTAAATACCATCCAGGCAAAAGTAACTTCCCAGGAAGGAAACAACCTGCCTGTATCCGCATTTGCAGACTACGTAGACGGAACAACTCCGTCCGGCACATCCGCATACGAGAAACGTGGTATCGCCGTAAACGTACCTGTATGGAATCCGGAAAACTGTATCCAGTGTAACAGATGTTCCTTTGTCTGCCCGCACGCTGTTATCCGTCCGGTTGCCATGACCGCAGAAGAAGCAGCAGCAGCTCCGGAAGGCATCCAGACCATGCCGATGACCGGTATGCCGGACTACACCTTCACAATGGCTATTTCCCAGCTTGACTGTACCGGATGTGGTTCCTGTGCAAACGTATGCCCGGGCAAGAAGGGTGTGAAAGCACTGGCTATGGAAAGCCTTGCAGCACACGAAGCAGAGCAGAAATACTTCGATTATGCAGCAGCTCTTCCAGAGAAGACAGATGTTGTAGCAAAATTCAAAGAGAATACCGTAAAGGGCAGCCAGTTCAAGAAACCGCTGCTTGAGTTCTCCGGCGCATGCGCAGGCTGCGGCGAGACTCCTTACGCAAAACTGATCACCCAGCTGTTCGGTGATAGAATGTACATCGCAAACGCAACAGGATGCTCCTCTATCTGGGGTAACTCCTCACCGTCCACTCCTTACACTGTAAACGAGAAAGGACAGGGCCCGGCATGGTCCAACTCCCTGTTCGAGGACAACGCAGAGTTCGGTTATGGTATGCTTCTCGCTCAGAAAGCAATCCGCGGCGGCCTGAAAGCCAAAGTTGAGGATGTTATGAACTCCGAGAAAGCTCCGGAAGAAGTAAAAGCAGCATGCAAAGAGTATCTGGATACCTTTGACTGCGGAGCTACCAACGGAACTGCAACCGAGAAACTTGTAGAAGCAATCAAAGACGCTGACTGCGACGTTTGCAGAGACATCGTTAAGAACAAAGACTTCCTCGCTAAGAAATCTCAGTGGATCTTCGGTGGTGACGGATGGGCTTACGATATCGGATTCGGCGGCGTAGACCACGTACTTGCCAGCGGAAAAGATATCAACGTAATGGTATTCGATACCGAGGTTTACTCCAACACAGGCGGACAGTCCTCCAAAGCTACTCCGACCGGTGCAGTTGCACAGTTCGCAGCAGGCGGTAAAGAAACCAAGAAGAAAGATATGGCAAGCATCGCAATGAGCTATGGCTATGTATACGTAGCACAGATCGCTATGGGCGCTGATTACAATCAGGCAGTCAAAGCAATCGCAGAGGCAGAGGCATATCCGGGACCGTCCCTCATTATCGCTTACGCTCCATGTATCAACCATGGTATCAAGAAAGGCATGAGCAAAGCACAGACCGAGGAGCAGCTCGCTGTTCAGACCGGATACTGGCATTGCTTCCGCTTTAACCCGGCACTCGCTGCAGAAGGCAAGAGCGCATTCACACTGGATTCCAAGGCTCCGTCAGGAGATTATCAGGAATTCCTGAACGGCGAGGTACGTTACAACTCTCTGAAACGTGCAAACCCGGCGAAAGCAGAAAGACTGTTCGGCAAGAACGAGCAGGAAGCAAAAGACCGTTACACTTACCTGAACAAACTCGTAAAACTGTACGGCTCAGAAGAGTAATTCTTTCGTTCAAATTACTCCGAACCTGTAACATAAACGCTCAGGCGGTACGTATTGCCGCCGCCTGAGAAAAGAAAGAGGCCATGCCCCAAAAGGGTGTGGCTTCTTTTTGTGAACTTTTCCTTTTTCCATTGAAAAGGTTCTGCTTTTGCATGTTCTATGCTATAATGTCATAAAAACGGGGTTACAAGCCCGATATGAACAAAGAAAAGGAGATTTTGATGAACTACACAATCTACGACTACCTCGGGCTGTTCTTCCTTTATGCCTTTCTTGGATGGCTTCTGGAAACGACAGTGGCGGCTGTTCGGAAAAAACACATGGTAAACAGAGGCTTTCTGAATGGCCCTCTGTGTGCCATCTACGGAATCACGGCTGTTTTCATGACCCGCTACCTGTACGAACTGCAGTCCAGCCCGGTCTTTCTGTTTCTCGGCTGTATGATCATCGCCACCGCCGCCGAATGGATCGCAGGCCACGTCCTGGAACGGATCGGCCACGGCAAATGGTGGGATTATTCCAAAAAAAAATGGAACATGGATGGCTACATCTGCCTCCAGTATTCCGTTCTCTGGGGAATCCTTGGTGTCCTTGCCCTGAAATTCGGCAACATCCTTGGCCTTACCCTCCTCCATCTTGCCCCAAACGGCGTAATGCACATCACCCTGTGGATCCTGTTCGGAGTCCTCGTCGTCGATGCCATCGGTTCTTACGCCGTCCTGCGCCACATCACCAAAAAGATGCCGCGCATCGCCGCCATGAACGACCAGATCGACGCCTTCACCAAACGGCTTTCCGTCCGCCTGTACCGCTACCTGGAAGCCCGTGTCGAGCGCGCCTACCCGTCGGTGCAGCCGATTCCGAAGCAGAAAGAAAAATCGAAAGTATTTGCCGATGGATGCAGCTTTTATAAAATCGTCCTTCTGTTCATCATCGGCGCCTTCTTAGGTGATATCGTAGAAACCATCTTCTGCCGCATCACCGCCGGTGTCTGGATGAGCCGCAGCAGCCTTGTCTGGGGCCCGTTCAGCATCGTCTGGGGCCTCGCCATCGCCCTCGCCACCTGGTTCCTCTATAATTACAGAAACCGCTCCGATGGCTTTTTATTCGCCTTCGGAACCTTCCTCGGCGGCGCCTACGAATACCTCTGCAGCGTTTTCACCGAAATCGTCTTCGGAAAAGTTTTCTGGGACTACAGCGACATTCCCTTCAACCTCGGCGGCCGCATCAACCTCCTGTACTGCTTCTTCTGGGGAATCGCCGCCGTCGTATGGCTGAAAAAACTCTACCCCCTGTTCTCCAAATGGATCGAAAAAATCCCCCTGAAACAGGGCCCCATCATCACCTGGATACTGATCATCTTCATGCTCGCCAACATCCTCGTCTCCACCCTGGCCCTCAACCGCTACGACCAGCGTGCCCACAACGAGCCAGCAGCAAACGCCATAGAGCAGCTCATTGATGAACGTTTTCCGGACAGCCGGATGGAAAAAATCTATCCGAACGCAAAAATGGCGAGCTGAAGCAATAAACCTTTGGCAACCCATCAAAAGTATGATATAATGTCACATAGATATTTTGAGGATAAACCGTCCTCTAAGAGCGAAGAAAGGACTCAACCACAAATGACAGTAGACAACAGCTTCACCATGAAGAAATTCCAGAGCATGGAAATCATCTATGTGACCTTTTCCCAGATCACAAAACTCCCATATGTAGAGTGCGATCCGGAAACCTTTGATGATCAGGTATACATGTTTACCGAAGAAGAAGCAGCCAAGGAGTTTGCAAAATCCTATGTAGAAAAGAACACCCCGCTGCTCACCGTAAAAGTCCTGCGCAAGCAGATGCCGAACTTCTATATGGGCCTCTACGCAGAAGGCGTCAATATGGTCATCTTCCACGAAGGCGACCAGACCCGCCGCATCGAGCTCGAGCAGATCTTCCCGAAACCAGACATGGAGAAAATGAACAAACAGCACCTCCCGGTTCTGAACCCGGGCGTACAGCTCACCGTCGTATACTTTCTGCAGGAACTCAGAAAACCAAACCAGAGAAGAGACGATGCCGAGCGCATGCAGCACCTGCGTGAACTCGAAGAAGAAATGCTTGTCAACCTGATGCGAAGCAAATTCATCCTTGCCATCGACATCTCCCAGGTACAGGGCGAATTCGATCCGGCCAACCCGGGACCAGACGTGCGCATCCCGTACATCAAAAACCAGAACGAAGACATCTTCCAGCCGCTGTTTTCCGATATCGGTGAATTCCAGAAATTCCGTCCGGATCCGCAGGCAAAACTCCGTCTGGCAGCTATCCCGTTCCAGCACCTTCTGCCGTACCTGATGAAACAGGCCAAAGGCTTCGTCATCAACCCGTCCGGCTTCAACCTTCTGTTGACCAGAGAACAGCTCCAGAGAATCATGGGAGCCCAGGCACAGAGCGTCCGCCCGAACCTTGAGGCAATGATGGCACAGGCCGCTGCAGCCCAGGCACAGAAAAATGCACAGAACAACGCTGCAAACGACGAAGTAAAAGAACACGTCGACGAGACAGAGAACACCGCAGCAGAAACCGACAACGAAGAATAAAACCGACAGGGCCGCAGAAAATCCCAGCAAACGGGCACTGCGGTCCGTTTTTGACTGCATAAAACTGGAAATAATAAAGAAAAACAAGAAAGGATATACAAAAATGAACGCAGAACATTGCAAAGCCTATACCTTGCTGCAGGAACAGCAGATTGACGATATCCATGCACACGGCTACCTCCTCCGCCACAACAAGAGCGGTGCCCGCGTGCTCCTTCTCGAAAACGAAGATGACAACAAAGTATTCAACATCGCGTTCCGTACCCCGCCGGCCGACAGTACCGGCGTAGCCCACATCCTCGAGCACAGCGTCCTCTGCGGCTCCCGCGAATTCCCGTTAAAGGATCCCTTCGTAGAACTCGTCAAAGGATCCCTGAACACCTTCTTAAATGCTATGACCTACCCGGATAAAACCATGTACCCGGTAGCCAGCACCAACGATGCCGACTTCCAGAACCTGATGCATGTCTACATGGATGCTGTATTCTACCCGAACATTTACAAACATGACGAAATCTTCCGTCAGGAAGGCTGGAGCTATCATCTGGAAAGCGAAGACGGCCCGCTGACCTACAACGGTGTTGTATACAACGAGATGAAAGGAGCCTTCTCCTCCGCAGACGATGTCCTGGAGCGTGAAACCTTCAACACCCTGTTCCCGGACACTCCGTACGGCGTAGAATCCGGCGGAGATCCATCCTGCATCCCGAACCTGACCTACGAAAACTTCCTGAATTTCCATCAGACCTATTACCATCCGTCCAACAGCTATATCTACCTGTACGGAAACATGGATATGGAAGAAAAACTGGCATGGATGGATGAAAAATATCTGTCCCATTTTAATGCAAAAGAAGTAAAATCCGAAATTCCGTATCAGAAACCATTTTCAGAGACCCTCGACATTGTACACGAGTACCCGGTACTCGACGGCGATCCGCTTGAAAACAATGCGTACCTGTCCTACAACATGGTTATCGGCAGCGGTCTGGATGTAAAATTAAACGTGGCATTTTCTGTTCTGGAGTATGCACTCCTTGACGCACCGGGAGCCCCGGTCAAACAGGCACTCCTTGACGCACACATCGGAAAAGATGTTTACGGCTCCTACGAGGACGGCATCCTGCAGCCATTCTTCTCCATCGTATCTAAGAACGCCGATGAAAATGAGAAAGAAAAATTCCTGTCCATCATCCGCGGCACCCTCGAGGATATCGTGAAAAACGGCATGGATCAGAAAGCCATCGAGGCAGGCATCAACTATTTCGAATTCCGTTTCCGTGAGGCGGACTTCTCCAGCTTCCCGAAGGGCCTGATGTACGGCATTGACGTCTTCGACAGCTGGCTGTACGACGAGAACAAACCGTTCGCCTACCTGCAGCAGCTTGCGATCTACGATGAGCTGAAAAAACTGGCAAAAGAAGGCTATTTCGAAAACCTGATCCAGACGTATCTGCTGGACAACACCCATGCCTCCATCGTGACCCTCATTCCAAAGACCGGTCTTGCCGCAGAAAATGATGCAAAGACCGCAGAAAAACTGCAGAAATACAAAGAGAGCCTGTCAAAAGAAGAGATCGAGAAAATCATTGCTGAAACCAAAGAGCTGGCAGCATATCAGGAAGAAGAGGAGAGCGAGGAAGCACTCGAGACGATTTCGCTCCTGAAACGAAGCGATATCAAACGTGAGTCTATCAAACTTTACAATGACGAGCATGAAGTCGATGGAACGACGGTGCTTCATCACAACGTATTCACGAACGGCATCGGTTACTTAAGCTTGCTGTTTGATACGAAAAATGTGCCGAACGATCTGATCCCATACATGGGCGTATTAAAATCCGTTCTCGGCTATGTGGACACTGAACACTACACCTACGGCGAACTGTTCAACGAGATCAATGCACAGACCGGCGGTATCAACTGCGGACTGCAGGTATTCCGCATTCCGGAAAATGATGACGACTGCCGCAGAATGTTCGGCATCCGCGCGAAATTCCTGTACGACAAACTGGATTTCGTCATGAAAATGATCGAGGAAATCCTGAACACCTCCCGCCTGGATGACGAGAAACGTCTTCACGAGATCATCTCCAGCATGAAATCCGGCCTGCAGAACCGCCTGTCTTCCGCCGGAAATGCAACGGCTGTGATGCGTGCAGCTTCCTATTACTCCCCGATGAGCAATTTCCAGGACCGCATCGCAGGCATCGGCTTTTACCAGCTCTTAAAAGATCTGGACGAGAACTTCGATGAGAAAAAAGCAGAACTGATTAAAAATCTGCAGACCCTGATGAAATACATCTTCCGCAAAGAGAATCTGACCGTCTCCTATACCGCAGACGAGACAGGCTACGCACCGCTGGAAGAAAAAATCGCAGCATTCAAAGAGAATCTGTACACCGACGAAGTGGAGCCGGGCAGCATTGTGTATGACTTTGAACAGAAAAACGAAGCCTTCCAGACTTCCGGCCAGGTACAGTACGTGGCACTCTGTGGAAACTTCGAGCGCGAAGGCTACGACTACACAGGAGCCCTGCGCATCCTGCGTGTCATGCTGAGCTATGACTATCTGTGGATCAACATCCGTGTCAAAGGCGGCGCTTACGGCTGCGGCGGAGCTTTCGGAAGAGGCGGAAACGCGTGCATTTCTTCTTACCGTGACCCGAACGTCGGAAGAACCCTTGAAGTATACCGCGGTATCGGCGATTACGTGCGCAATTTCGAAGCAGACGAGCGCCAGATGACCAAATACATCATCGGAACGATCAGCGAACTCGACGTCCCGATGAACCCGTCCGCAAAAGGCCAGACCTCCGAGAGCGCATGGTTCAACGGCATCACCGAAGCAGACTTCCAGCAGGAGAGAGATCAGATCCTTGATGCAACCCTGGATGACATTCATGCACTGGCAGACCTTGTAGATGCAGCCTTAAAACAGAACAACATCTGCGTTGTCGGAAGCGAAGCAGCCATTCAGAAAGAGAAAGAACTGTTTAAGAACGTAGAGAACTTATAAATGAGGAGAAGAGACAGCAATGGAAAACAATGCAAATTATAAATCCGGCTTTGTAGCCCTGATCGGCCGTCCGAACGTGGGAAAATCCACGCTGATGAACCACCTGATCGGACAGAAGATTGCGATTACATCCAAGAAACCGCAGACCACCCGCAACCGCATCCAGACCGTTTATACGTGTGACGAGGGACAGATCGTGTTCCTCGACACACCGGGTATCCACAAGGCGAAAAATAAGCTCGGCGAGTACATGGTCGATGTAGCCGAGAAAACGTTAAAAGAAGTCGATGTGATTCTCTGGCTGGTAGAGCCGAGCAACTTCATCGGAGCAGGAGAGCGCCATATCGCAGAGATCCTGGAGAAAGTCAATGCGCCGGTCATCCTCATTATCAACAAGACCGATACCGTGGAGAAAGACAAAATCCTGGAATTCATCGATACGTACCGCAAGCTGTTCCAGTTTGCCGAGATCATTCCGTGCTCGGCACTCCGCCATCAGAACACCGATGACATCATTCCGAGCATCTTCAAATATCTGCCGTACGGCCCGCAGTTCTACGATGAGGACACCATCACCGATCAGCCGATGCGCCAGATCGTGGCTGAGATCATCCGCGAGAAAGCACTGTACGCCTTAAACGAAGAGATCCCGCACGGCATCGCCGTTGTGATCGACCAGATGAAAGACCGCCCGAACGGAAAAATCGTTGATATTGATGCGACCATCATCTGCGAGCGCGATTCCCACAAGGGTATCATCATCGGAAAACAGGGCGCGATGCTCAAGAAGATCGGAAGCAACGCGCGGTATGAGCTGGAGCAGATGCTGGAGCAGAAAGTCAATCTGAAGCTCTGGGTCAAAGTCAAAAAAGACTGGAGAGACAGCGATTTCCTTGTGAAGAACTTTGGGTATGATAAGAAAAAGCTGGAGCTCTAGGATCTTGATTTCAAAACGCTTTCAAATACGTGCAGCGAGTGAATTTCAGAAAAAACAGTAAAAAACAACGGAAGAAGGGGGAGAGAAGGCATGCGGGAGCCGATTATAGTCAGTGGAATGGTATTAGCCGCCTCGCCGGTCGGAGAGTATGACAAGCGCGTCGTGATCCTGACCCGTGAGCTTGGGAAAATCACCGCCTTCGCGCGCGGTGCCCGCCGCATGAAAAGCCCCCTGATGGCTGTCTCCAACCCATTCGTCTTCGGTGAATTTCAGGTTTACGAGGGACGGGACAGCTACACCCTTTCCGGCGCAAACGTCAAAGAATACTTTCTCGACCTCGCCCAGATGCAACCCGGTGTCTACTACGGTTTCTATTTCCTTGAGCTGGCAGAATATTTCAGTCAGGAAGGAAACGATGAAACCCAGATGCTGAATCTTCTGTACGTGACCATGAACGCCATACGCCGGGGCAGGCAGGATCTCCGCCTGATCCGGTGCATTTTTGAGCTGCGCACGATCACAATCAATGGAGAAGCGCCGCAGATGTTCTCCTGCATGGAGTGCGGCACGAAAGAAAACCTGACCGTTTTCTCCCTGCGCGACAGCGCCATCTACTGTCCGAACTGCGGAAAAACCATCAAAGATCCGTGGCCGCTGCAGCCGGGCACCGTGCTGGCATGTCGCTATATCATTGCGGCACCGCTGGAGAAGCTGTATGGGTTTACGGTGAACGAGGAGATTCTCGATGAGCTCGAAAGACTGCTGCGTGCTTACCTGCATCGGTATGTTGAGAAAAAAATGAAAACGCTGCAAATATTGGACCTGATGAAGTAATAGAAAATGAAATATTTTACAAAAATGTGAAAAAAGTATGTCCAAAAAGCTGTCCACATCTTTACAAATAAGTAGAGATGAGATAAAATACTCAAGATAAAGAAAAATAGACCGGATTCATGACAGAAAAGCCACAGACCACAGGGAAAGTTCAAACAGACAGAAAAGCAGGTTTCAGTAGAGCTGGTAATACAGAAAATTAGAAAAACTATGCGAAACATGGCACTGTTACGGATACGGGAAAAAGAAATACGACAGGGGAGAAAGGTATGTACAAGAAATCATCCACAGGATGGCTGAAACATCTGGATTTTATGATCCTGGATATTATCTGCCTTCAGCTCGCGTTCATTATGGGTTATTTTCTGAGACATCACAGTCTGAATCCATATGGAAACACGATTTACCGAAATGAAGCCATCGTATTTGCGCTGATCCAGCTGATGATCATGTTTTTTGACGATTCGTTCAAGAATGTCATGAAGCGCGGCTATATGGTGGAAATGGGAAAAACAATCAAAAACATGATATACATCATTGTGCTTGGTGTATTTTATCTGTTCCTGATTCAGGAAGGAGACCAGTTTTCCAGAGCGACAATTATTTTAACCGGTGTAATTTATGGAGTTATTTCCTATCTGATGCGTGCCGGCTGGAAAATGGTACTGAGAAAACGCAGCAGCGGTGAACACAGCGGTCGTTCCCTTCTGATCATTACAACTGAGAAACAGTCGCAGTCTGTAGTGAAAAATATGCTTAGTTTCGACTATATCGGTGTTCGTCCGACTGGCATTGTTCTGGTAGATCAGGACAGAACGGGACACAAAATCCAAGGCGTGCCAGTCGTATCCAATCTTGCAAATGCAGCCGAGTATGTCTGCCGCGAGTGGTTCGACGAAGTGCTGATCGTTCTGCCAGAGGGAAAGGAAATCCCGCAGAAGGTTTTTGATGCATTTACAGAGATGGGAATTACTATCCATGTAAAAATTGCAGATGTCAACGAGATGCAGGGTAAAAACCAGACCGTAGAGCGTATGGGAAATTATACGGTTATCACCACCTGCATTAATATGGCAAGCGCAGGCCAGCTTGTGCTGAAACGAATCATGGATATCTGCGGCGGCCTTGCAGGATGTATCCTGACAGGAATTATCTTTCTGTTCGTTGCTCCGGCGATTTATATCAAATCTCCGGGTCCGATCTTCTTCTCACAGTACCGTGTAGGAAAGAACGGAAGAAAATTTAAGATTTACAAATTCCGCAGCATGTATATGGATGCGGAAGAGCGGAAAAAAGAGCTGATGAAACAGAACCGTGTCAATGACGGCCTGATGTTCAAAATGGAGAACGATCCGCGTGTCATCGGCAGCGAAAAAGGTCCTGGCAAGGGAATTGGAAACTTTATCCGAAAAACCTCACTGGATGAATTTCCGCAGTTCTTCAATGTATTAAAAGGTGACATGAGCCTCGTAGGAACCCGTCCGCCGACAGTAGACGAGTGGGAAAAATACGAACTGCATCACAGGGCCCGTCTGGCTATCAAGCCAGGTCTTACCGGAATGTGGCAGGTAAGCGGACGAAGTGATATTACGGACTTCGAGGAAGTTGTAAAACTGGATACAAAGTATATTTCAGAATGGTCCTTTATGCTGGATATCAGAATCCTGTTTAAAACCGTGCTGATTGTATTAGGCCAGAAAGGTTCTATGTAAAAAGAAACGAAACCGATCCGTAAAAACCTAAGGAATTAGCTACTGTGCTGAAAAAACGCAGATGTGTTGCGATAGTGGGAGCAGTGTGGTAGAAAATGGGGATAGATTTGAAAAGATCGGCGAAAAAGGGCGAAAAAAGATTTATGAAGGGAAACATAGAGATGCCCCGGGGGAGGCAAGGGGAGAGGTCTTTCTTGGCGGGAGGTCCAAATAATAGCAATTATTTGGAATTGAGAGGCCGTGAATGAGAGATTGTTCATGGCTTCTGCAATATAAAGTAAATAAAGATACTAAAAGTGACAGCTCGAGAGGGAAATATAGAGTGAATGGTTGTTTTAATTAATTCTTCGATAATTTTTACCTGTGATAACGTCCCAAAACCAATTTAACGCAATGCTAAATGAAGAAATGTATATACTTATGCAGATTTTTGCAGTAGTTACTATGAGTATTTATCTTAAGTCTATGGTTATTAAAACTACAAATTAATAGAAATATAAAAGGATAATTATGGTTGCGCCAGATAAGATATATGG
>SAMEA3387437__coassemble_1163_pt1 | contig 20883 bp, 18 predicted proteins | sample SAMEA3387437__metabat2_low_PE_008 | metagenome-assembled genome bin SAMEA3387437 (sample SAMEA3387437) | Felis catus | biome: Faeces | place: United Kingdom | collected 2012
GATTATACGAAATTTGCGAATGCAGAGAGATAAAAGAAAATATTTGTAACTATTCAGAGCCATGCGAAATTGAGGGGAAAAGTGCGACTCATGCTTGCATGAATGAGCACTTTTCCCCTCAATTTCATATGGCGAGAAGCCACATCGAGATGTAGCGTAGCGGAATCGAGATGGGGCTCTGAATAGTATGGTGTCAGAACGTGTCGTGGGATAGTCCTGCGGCACGTTCTTTGTGTATAATTGTATGAAATTGTCGGAATATTACGATGAGATTTTCTTGCGGCAGGGGATAACAGATCCTATAATAAAGGGAAGAAGGGAGTGGCTGCCGTATGGAAAATAGAACGTATCTGGTCACGGAGGCGGAGAAGCTGACCGGGGAGAAAGCGCATGTGCTCCGGTACTGGGAGGACGAGCTCGGCATGGAAATCCACCGCAATTCGCTGGGACACCGCTGCTATACTGCGCAGGACATTCAGATTTTTCTGGGAATCCGGGAACTGAAGAAAAAGGGGCTTCATCTGAAAGCGATCCGCGAGCTGATGCCGAAGCTGGTGCAGGCAACGGCGGAGATCAAAGCGTTTCCGGCGGAAGCGGCAGAGACGGCAAAGGAGAAGCCGGATCCGGCAATACCGGGAAAAGCGGACGAAGTGCCGGAGGTGGTTGTCGATCTTCTGCCCGAGCGGGAAGCAGAACAGCTGGCGGACACTGTGATGCGGCAGGAAGAGGAGGAGCGTCAGACGGAATTTTACCGCGTGCTCGGCCGTCTGCTTGACCAGATGATACAGAAGAGGCGTCAGGAGGAACGGAGCCGCCGCGTGGACGAGGCGATCCGCCGCCACCAGCAGAGCCGGAGAGAAGCAGCGGCGACGCTGGAGCAGAAAGGAAAACGGACGAAAGCAAAACGGAGCCATCGAACCAAAGGGTAAATTGGACAGAAAAAAAGAACGCCTGCGAGAGGCGTTCTTTTTGGATCCAAGCGGAAATCCGACTTATTTTGCAGCCAGATAATCGTTGATCTGGTCTTCCAGAACCTGAGCGTCCAGGCCGTGAACCATAGCTGCTTCTTCCAGGGACTCACCCTGTGCAGAAGGGCAGCCGATGCAGTGCATGCCGGCTCCCATCAGGATTCCGATGATATTTGTATCCATTGCGATTAACTCGCCGATTGTCATGTCTTTCGAGATCTTTGCCATCTTAAAGTTCCTCCTTTAAATGTGTATATACCCGTCGTTCCGATTTTGACGGCTATTTTGATTATAGCGTACCCCCGGGGGGAATGCAAGAACAAATTCATAAGATTATAGAATGTTTATAATTTTGTACTTGTATTTCAGGGGGCAATCGTTTACAATGTGGATAGTACCGAAAGGGCCAAAAAATCTACAAGGAGGATAAGATCATGGCATATGTAATCACAGACGAATGTGTAAGCTGCGGAACCTGCGCTGGAGAATGTCCAGTAGAGGCTATCGCTGAGGGAGATTCCCATTACGAAATCAACCCGGATGTATGCGTTGAGTGCGGAACATGCGCAAGCGTATGTCCAACCGAGGCTATCACAGAAGAGTAATTTGTACGGAACGTACAAAAAAGGAAGTCTTTCACAGACTTCCTTTTTTTATGCATACGTTTCAAAACTTACAGAGAAGCCAGCTCCTGCAGAGCATTCTCTTTTACCATTGCATTTCCATGTTCCAGCAGAAATGCTTCAGCGGCCAGGGAGAAGGATTCCTGTCTGCCGTACTCAGAAAGAATGTTGCAGACCTTGTTGAATTCCTCCGGTTTGCAGCCGGACTGGTGCAGAACGAGCTGATAGTTGGCATCTGCCGTGTTCTTATAGAGGGAATTGCTGCCGGTAAAATACTGGTTCAGCGCTTTTGCGGAGCTGATGACATCGTCGAGGGTTGAGAAGTGGAAGGTGCGTACCAGATCCACATTCTTTTCCTCGGATGCTGCAGGCTCTTTTTCGTTTTCCTTCTGTGCCGCTTTCTTTGCGATTTCCTGTGCCTTGTTCTTCACATCGCAGAGCTTGTGGAACAGGTCGATGATGTCGTCCGCACCGGAATACTGTACCGGTTCCGGTCCGTCCGTATCGTCGCCGGATGGAGCAAATTTGGCGAAGCGGGTGTCGAGCTCCTGTGGATCCTCGACTCTGGTGATAATGAGGACAATGCTGTCCGGAGCCACCGGAACGGCCTCGACCATGAGCGGGGCATTATCCACATTGAAGCCGAACTGCTGGTTGGCTTCAAGCATCATATCCTGAAACAGGCTGCGGGCCTTTTCCGTGCCGTAAGCCAGTTCGCTGAGCTTTAAATTTCTTTCGGCAAGATCGGCGCTGGTCAGTGTGCAGCGGATCTTGTTATCATTGATTTTTTCTATTTTCATAACTCTCACGTCCTTAATTACTCTTTACTTATATAAATAGGGCTGCTTACAATATAGTATAACACATCACGGAAAGAAGTAAAGAACTTAAGATTTTTTTTACATTTCGCATAATTTTTTCAGAAATGAAGGGACAAACTTTATTTGTAATTCCCCCGGTTTGAAGTATAATAGGAGTTGGGGAAACCTTTGCTTCTGTCCGGAGGGTGCATACTCCGGCCGGAAGCAGGCACAGAAAAAACGGATCGGATAAGAAGGCGTCCCCGCGAAACATGATCATTGAAACTAAAAACAAAAGTATTTCATACGGATCGATGGGGCTTTCTTTTTTGTACGTCACAACTGCAAATAAGCCATGAAACAAACAATCGACAAAACTTTTTAAACAGATTTTCTGAAAAATACCCAATAGCAAAAAGCAACGATACTTTCGTTACTGTTCAATCAGCAGTGAAACACCTGCTGTTTCGCTGCGTAAGAACATGATTCAGGTGTGAGCAGCCCTCCTTTTGCGAAGCAAAACTTTAAATGAGGGCTGCGAATGTTACAGTTCGCTGGGAACCAGTGAACTGTAACGATACTTTCTGACTCGCATGCGGTTCCCTTGCGCATAACGGTTGCTATTGGGTATTTTTTTTGTTATAATGGGCGCAAGTGGGGAGATCTTCAGAGCGAAGAAAAGGGGAAAAGAACACATGAAGGAGCAACAGAAGAAAAAAGCAGCGCCGGTACTGGTCGTACTGATTCTGATCGTGCTAGTCGGTGCAGCAGGCGTTGGTTCATTTTTGATAAACCGATATAAACCCGGAACCGAATACATGGCCGGGAACGAATATTTTAACCTGACAGACGAAAACAGCGTTGCGCTGATCCAGAACGGAGAACTTCTGGAAGAGCAGGCCGTCCTTATCGGAGGAGAGCCGTATGCGGCGTACACATATGTAGAATCCCAGCTGAACAGCTGCTTCTACTGGGACGAAGAAACAAAAGGAATCCTGCTTACAACGAGCGGCGGCGTGCAGACACTGCTTCCGGGCGATGCGGCCGTTGCCAAAACACCGGGCGGACAGCCTGCCGTACAGCAGGAGAGCGACGGAAAGGTTTACATTTCGCTGGATGTCGTAAAAGAATACACAGATCTCGACTATGCATATTACAGCGATCCCAACCGTGTTGTAATCCGGAATGAATGGGACGGCGTGGAGCAGGCGACAGTACAGTCAGGCACCGCGCAGGTGCGCCAGAAAGGCGGCATCAAGAGTCTGATTCTTGCGGATGTACAGAAGGGTGACACCTTGCTGTATCTGGAAAATCTGGACAACTGGTGCAAAGTCATGACGGCGGACGGCTATACCGGCTACATCCAGACAGAGGATATCTCCGAGCCGGAGGCCATCGAAGCGCGGACGGCAAAGAAAGATTCCTATGAAAGAATTACACGGGATCACAAAATCAATCTGGTCTGGCATCAGAGCACATCGACCGAGTCGAACGACGCGATGGCAGAGATGACAGCAGAAATGACCGGCGTGAACGTGATTTCACCGACCTGGTTTTCCGTGACAGACGAAACCGGTACGATTTCCAGCCTTGCGAGCGCCGATTACGTGAAACTGGCGCATGAAGCGGGACGGGAAGTCTGGGGATTGATTGATAACTTTAATGAAGCATTTGACGAAACAACCGATCTTGCCTACGCATCCGTGCGCAGTAGAATCATTGAGCAGCTGCTCGCCGAGGCAGCATCGTGCGGCATGGACGGCATCAACGTGGATTTCGAGAATCTGAAAGAGGCCGGAATCCCGCATTACCTGCAGTTTCTGCGGGAACTGACGAGCGCGGCGCATGCACAGAATCTTGTGGTGTCGGTCGATACGCCGGTACCGCAGGCTTACACGATGTATTATCAGCGCGGCGAGCAGGCAAGATTTGTGGACTATATGATTGTCATGGCCTATGACGAGCATTTCGCGGGAAGCGAGGAGGCAGGCTCTGTTTCATCCCTCCCGTTCGTACAGCAGGCCGTGGAGGAGATGACGCGGGTGATGCCTGCCGATCAGGTGATCTGCGGAATCCCGTTTTATACCCGTGTCTGGACGGAAAAGTTCGGACAGAGCGCCATTACCAGCGAGGTGCTGGGCATGGATGGCGCCAAAAACTATGCCAAAGAGAATCAGATGACAGAAACCTGGGATGCATCCCTTGGCCAGAATGTGGCAACGGTAGAAACTTCCGATGCCAGATACACGATCTGGATGGAGGATGAGCAGTCCATGGAGGAAAAACTGAAAGTGATCCAAAGTGCCGATCTCGCCGGAGTGGCAGAGTGGAAGCTCGGATTCGAGTGCGCAGACGTCTGGAGTCTGATTTCAAAATATATTGAAACAAACAGTTGACGAGGAGTCCGGGAAGGATAAGGGGAATGATAAAAGCCCGGGCACGAAGGAGGAGTATACATGTCAGAAAACAATCACGAAGAATTATTTAAAATAACGCTGATGGGCGGTTTCGATAAGGACGATGTTATGACGAAAGTGCAGAACCTGAAAGATCAGGCGTATGCCGCTCAGAAGAAACTGGAAGCGAAGATCGAGGAAAAAGAGCAGGAAATCGAGAAGCTGAACCGCAAGATCCGCGAGCGTGAGGATAAAATCGAGGAGCTCGAAAAAAATATTCATGAGAAATACCAGAGCTATATCGACAATTATGACAGCATCAGCGGCCTTGTGTTTGAGGCACAGGTGAAAGCGAAAAAACTGACACAGGAAACAGAGGAGAGCTGCAGAAAGCTAAAAGAAGAGACCGAGGAAGCCTGCCGCCGGAAAACCGAAGAAACGGACGAGTCCTGCCGCGAGAAAACGGAGGAAACGGATGAGGCGTGCTGCAAAAAGAGAGAGGAGACAAACGAGTCCTGCCGGAAACAGCGGGAAGAGACAAAGGAATCCTGTGCAAAGCAGCGCCGCGAGACGAAGGAACAGTGCGAATACATGGTAGAGAGCGCACGTCAGAAGGGCGAGGAACTGGCTGCTGTTTATGAAGAAAAACTGCAGGCCGAAGCAGAAGAAATCCAGAGCCATATGGACGCGGAGCTGCAGAAAGCCAACACCAGATACCAGAAGATTTACGCCGAGATGGAAACCATGACGAGTGTACTCGAGAAGAATCGCAGAATTTTTGAGGAGACCTTTGCCGGCATCGAAAAAATGCGTGAGGAGATGAAACGTTCTGCATCGGAAGTGGAAACCTTCATGAAAGATCCGGTAAAAAGTATCTTTCCCGGAGAGGCAAAAGAAACAGCCGCAGAGCCAGACCGTGAAGATACCGCAGAAGAAGCAGAGGAAGAAGACGAAATCGTCGAAAATTCCGCAGTCATCGATTTCGAAAATGAGCCGGATTATCTCGATGATGACAACGACGAAGAAGAGGATGAAATCCCGAATCGCGCGCATGATGAAGAAGATGAGGAAGAGTAACCGGAAGCAATAAGAGTTGTAACCTGCCCCGCTGCTGCATAAAATGACCAAGAAAGGAAATTTGCAGCAGGGGGCTTTTCATTTGGAAAAAGGGAAAAAACTGGAATGGCTGATGGCGGTGATTCTGCTTTCGGCGGCGTATGTTCTGTCCCGCGAGGGCGCACGGCTGGTGGCAGCACAGAAGGCAGCCACAAAAGTAGTGGTGCTGGACAGCGGCCACGGCGGCGACGATCCCGGCAAAATCGGGGCAAACGGTGTCAAAGAAAAGGACATCAACCTTGCGATTGCCCGTCTGCTGAAAAAGAAGCTGGAAAAGCAGGGAATCCTTGTGGTGATGACGCGGGAAGGGGAGAATGATCTCTCCGATCCGGGAGCCGTGAATGCGAAAGTGCAGGATCTGCAGCGGCGCGTGCAGCTGATTCATGAAAAAAAGCCGGACTGTGTGATCAGCATTCACCAGAACAGCTACCCGGATGCGGCGGTCAAAGGGGCGCAGGTGTTTTATTATACGGATTCAAAAGAAGGCGAAAAACTGGCGCTCTGCATGCAGGCTGCACTGGTCGCGGGGCTCGATCCGGCGAATCACAGGAAAGCCAAGGGAAACAAAACGTATTACATGCTGAAGAAGACAGACGCAGTGCTGGTGATCTGCGAGTGCGGATTCCTCTCAAATCCGGAGGAAGAAGCGCTCCTGAACACAAAGGAGTACCAGAAAAAGGTGGCGGATGCACTGTGTGACGGCGTTTTAACGTATCTGGGAGAAAAGAAGAATGGCAAAGAGAAGACACAGACGAAGACGGAAGAGACCGCTGCGGGCGCTGCTTCCGCTTATGCTTGCCCTGCTGGCGGCTTATCTGGTATTCGGAGAGTTTGATGAGAGCGATCCCGCGCAGAACGGAAGCGGAGCGGACAGCAGCACTGCTTCACAGACGGCAGACGAAAACAATGGTCTGTCAGAGAATGGCGCAACACAGTTTCAGGCGGAAAATACAGATGAGGAGGAGCTGGCGAAGCGGTATTATTACAGCCAGCTCGATGAAAACAGACAGATGATTTACCGCGAACTGGTGCAGGGAATCGCGGAACACCAGGAAACCATCATCACAAAAGGCGGCGATCCCGATGTGACGGCGGAGGTTTACGGATGGGTCTATATGGATTACCCGGAGTACTGCTGGATCAACGGAGCATCACATGTCACGGGATACGGTGAGCCGAAAAACTACTGCGAGGTAGTTCCGGAATACACGATTTCTGCGGAGGAGATTACAGGCCGCCAGACCCAGATCAAAGGGGCGGGAAATGATTTCTTAAGTGATATCGATCGTTCGATGGATGACTATGGGAAGATTAAGGCTGTCTTTGAAAAATGTATCCGGCAGATTGATTATGTGAAAGATGCGCCGGAGAATCAGACACTCTACAGCGGACTTGTGAACGGACAGACGGTCTGCGCAGGCTATGCCAGAACGTTCCAGTATCTGATGAACCGCCTGGACATCCCGGTCATTTATGTGACGGGAACGACAGACACCGGCGAGGCGCACGGCTGGAATATCGTAAAGTGCGGAGACAATTATTACAACGTCGATGTAACCTGGGGCGATCCGGTATTCGCAGAGGGCGAGAGCGGCGAGTACAATCTGCCGGACGACCTGATCTACTACGATTTTCTCTGCGTTTCCGATGCGGAATTTTCGGACACGCATCAGGCGGATGCGAATCTGCCGCTCCCGGCGTGCAATGCAGATGACCTCGAGTATTACCGCCAGATCGGCCGGTATATGGATACATTTGATGCGACGCAGATTCTGTGGGAAATGGAGACGGATATTGAAGAGACAAAAGAGTATTCCGAATTTAAATTTGCCACCGATGATCTGATGGCACAGGTCATGGAAGCCCGACCGGAGCTTCTCGATAAGGCTTCCGGCTATCTTTGCAGCTATTACGGACTCGGGTCCGTAAAATATACATACAGCGAGGATACGGCGACAAGAAAGCTGATGGTATTCTGGCAATATAAAGGAGAACCGAGTGAATGACGGTTCTCCTTTAAAAATATCCGGAAACAGAATGTCGATCAGCTCGCGCTCGAGAAACTCGATGGTAATCAGGCACGGATAAGGGAGTTCGGAAACCTGGGAAACACTCACAAGATCCTGACGGACGGTGATGGAATGATCCGTGACATCGGTAACCTTTGCGACCCAGGCGGCATGCGGGATCATCAGATGTTCCGCAATCGAAGGGCCGACCTGCGCGGTATCGCCGTCGGTTGTCTGACGTCCGCAGATAATCAGATCCGCGCTGCCGATCACCTGAATACCCTGCGCCGGCGTTAAGAATATCCCCCGTGGGGGCTTGTGAAAAAGGCCGATTTTTGGTAGAGTAAAGGGATATTTGAGCGGTTGGAAAACGGCCGCGCCGGGAAAGTTAAGAAAAAGAAGAAAGAAGCGGAAGATATGGAACAGGAATTATTACAGGAAATTGCCTCCTACTGGGGAACCCGTGCGGAGGGGTATTCTGAGGTCAATGAAAAAGAACTGGCGGGAAGCCAGAGAGAAGCGTGGCTGCATGTATTAGAGGAGCAGTTTCCAGAGAAAAAGAAAGAAGAGATGAAGATTCTCGATATCGGAACCGGCCCGGGATTCTTCCCGATGATTTTGTCGGAGGCAGGTTATACGGTGACGGCTGTTGACTACACGGAGGAGATGCTGGAAAAGGCGAAAGAGAATCTGGGAAAATATACGAAATACGGTCTGGAGCGCGTGACGCTGCAGCGGATGGATGCACAGAATCTGGAGTTTGCGGATGAGACCTTTGATGTTGTCATTTCCAGAAATCTGACCTGGAATCTGGAAAAGCCGGAGCAGGCATACCAAGAGTGGATGCGTGTCCTGAAACCGGGCGGCGTGTTGCTCAATTTTGATGCGAACTGGTACGGTTATCTCTATGACGAGGAGAAAAAAGAAGCGTACGAGGCAGACCGGAAGAAAGTGGAAGAGCAGCAGCTCGACGACCATTATCTGTGCACGGACATTGACCGCATGGAAAACATTGCGCGCCAGGTGCCGCTCTCTGCGATGGAACGGCCGGCGTGGGATACGAAGGTGCTCGAATCCCTCGGCGTCTGTTCCATCCAGACCGATTCCGAAATCTGGAAGCGCGTCTGGAGCGAGGAAGAGAGACTGAACTATGCATCGACACCGATGTTTCTGGTGCGTGCGGAAAAAAGCGCAGAGCAGCCCTTCCAGCTTGGTGATGTGACTGTCCGCCGCGGCGAAAAATATCAGGGGGATATCTCCTTTGCGAATGGGGATATCGTGCTTCCGGGAACGATTATCTGTGGAAAACTTCCGGGAAAAACAATGCTGATCACCGGCGGCGTTCATTCCGGGGAATACGTCGGCATTCAGGCGTGTGTGGAACTGGGAGCGGAGCTTCAGCCGGAAAAAACGGTTGGAACGATCGTGATTTTAAAGGTCTTAAACCGTCCTGCTTTTGAAAACCGTGCGGGCAGTCTCGGACTTTCCGATGGCAAAAACCTGAACCGTGTATTTCCGGGCAATCCAAACGGAACCGAGATGGAGCGGCTGGCGTGGGCGATGACAAAGGAAGTTTTCCCGAAAGTAGATTACTATATCGACCTCCACAGCGGCGACGATTTTGAGGATCTGACGCCGTACGTCTATTACGCCGGAAAAGCGGCGCAGGAAGTGATGGAGACTTCGCGGAAAATGGCGGAGCAGGTGGATGTACCGTACATGGTGCGCTCCATGGTATCATCGGGCGGAGCTTACAACTATGCGGCATCCAGAGGAATTGCAAGTATTCTCCTAGAACGCGGCGGCATGGGCGCATGGACATCCGAGGAAGTCAATTCGGACAAGCGCGATGTGCGCAATATCCTAAGCAGCCTCGGGATGTATCAGATCCGCCGCGATGTGCGGAACTACGTGCCGATGGAAGTGACGGATGTCCGCTATCAGGCGGCTTCGGAAAGCGGCCTGTGGTATCCGGCGGCGAAACCGGGAGACATGGTTGCGAAGGGTGCACTGCTTGGAACCATCCGTGATTATAATGGAAAACTCCGGGAGACATGCCGCGCCGAATACACCGGTGTTGTGCTGTACCAGACGGGCAGCCTGCAGGTAATCGAGGGAGGATCTGTTGTTGCCTACGGACGGATCGTGCGCGAGCCGGAATATGACGACCGCAAAGAACAGATTGTCCATTACTGGGAAAAGCGGAGTGAGAGCTTTTTGGAGCAGAGACGCGCGGAGCTTGCCAACCCGATTGCGAAGCGCTGGATGAAAGAGATCGAAAAACAGATTCCGGAAAAGAGACGGTTAAAAATCCTTGATGTCGGCTGCGGAGCCGGATTTTTCTCGATCCTGCTGGCAAAAGAGGGCCACGAGGTCTTCGGCATCGACCTGACACCGGAGATGATTGAGAATGCCATCCAGCTTGCCGAGGAGGAAAACGCCGACTGCCGGTTCCAGGTTATGGACGCGGAAAAACCGATATTTGCGGATGAAACGTTTGATGTTGTCATTTCCCGAAATCTGACATGGACCCTGCCGAATGCGGAGCATGCCTACAGCGAATGGATGCGTGTGCTGAAAACGGGCGGTATCCTGCTGAACTTCGACGCCAATTACGGAAAAGACGATGCTTCTGACACGAAAGATCTGCCGGAACAGCACGCCCATTTTAAAGTTGGAAATGAAATGCTTGAAGAGTGCGAACGGATCAAAGCACAGCTTCCAATCAGCCGGAAAAACCGGCCGGCATATGATGTGGCCGTTCTGTGTGAGAATACCAGAGGGGAAATTCACATTGATCCGGATCTTGGAAAACGGATTTATCTGGAAAAAGATGAATTTTACAATCCTGCACCGATGTTTTCGATCTGTGCAGTAAAAAAATGAAGGTTTTCATACCGGAAAGAAATGATTTGCGGAGGAAAAGGATATGAAACAGTTTCAAAACTTTGAGGAAGAAAATATTCATTACTGGACCGGAAGAACCGATGTGGCAGCAATGGAGGCAATTGCACGGCAGACACTGCTGTCAGAAAAACAGAGACCGGAATGGGATCTTACCGTATTGCGGGTGGCGGGCATGGAAGCCAAAGCCGATCCCGAAATCTGGAAAGCGGTCTGGACAAAAGAAGAACGGATCAATAATGCTTCCACCCCGATGTTCCTGGTTGAAGGAGTAAAAAAAGATGCGTAACTATGTGATGAAAAGGCTTCTTCAGCTGATACCGATTCTCTTTGTGATTACCTTTTTGTCTTTTGGAATGATGCGGCTGGCAGGAAGCGATGCGGTACTTCAGAAGATGGAAAATACCGGCATGGTTATGTCACAGGATGTGATCGAACAGGCACAAAAGGAGCTTGGACTGGACAAGCCGTTTCTGGTGCAGTACGTTGTATGGCTGAAAAATCTGCTGCATGGGGACATGGGCGTAAGCTATATCTCAGGAGAAGATATTTTTGATACCTTTCTGGCAAAACTTCCGGCGACCCTGCTTCTGACCGTCGTTTCGATTGGACTGACGATTGTCATTTCCATCCCGCTTGGCGTGCTTGCGGCGGTAAAACAGAATCGGATGATTGACTACCTGATTCGGTTCTGCAGCTTTCTGGGAAACAGCATGCCCAATTTTTTCGTGGCACTGCTTTTGATGCTGTTCTTTGCGATTCGCCTGAAGTGGTTTCCGGTTATTTCGGACGGAGTCAGTCTGCAAAGCGTGGCACTACCTGCACTGACCCTTGCGATTGCCATGTCTGCCAAGTATCTGCGGCAGGTAAGGGCAACCGTTCTGGATGAGCTGGGGAAGCCTTATGTAAGCGGAGCAAAAGCGAGAGGCATTCCCTTTTCGACCACGCTGGTAAAGAGCGTGCTCCGCGCTTCTCTTGTGACGATTCTTACACTGCTTACGCTGTCCATCGGAAGCCTTCTTGGCGGAACCGCGATTGTAGAATCGATTTTTCTGTGGGACGGAGTTGGAAAACTTGCGGTGGATGCCATCAGTATGCGCGATTATCCGATGATCCAGGCATATGTGATGTGGATGGCGATTATTTATGTCGGGGTTAATCTGCTTACGGATTTGGCGTATCGTTTTCTGGATCCGAGAATTCGCCTGGGAGGAATGGAAGGATGAAAAAAGAAAAAACCATTACCGTGCGCAGACAGAAAATTCAGCCGGACCGGACCAAAAAACGTTTGTGTTTTTTTCTGTTTCTGACGGCACTGCTTTTGCTGACGGTTGTTTTTGCAGAGCAGATCTGTCCCTATGATCCCAATGCGCAGGATACAGGGGCTGCGTTACTGCCGCCGGGAGCGGGACATCTTGCCGGAACAGATCGGTTCGGGCGGGATATGCTGTCCAGAATTCTGGTGGGTTTAAAAACCAGTGTTACTTCTACACTGATTCTGGTGGTTGTCGTTACCGTGACGGGAAGTATCCTGGGGCTGATCTGCGGATATTTCGGCGGAATTGCAGACACCGTTATTATGCGGATTTCCGATATTTGTCTTGCGTTTCCCGGACTGGTTTTTGCAATGGCAATCGCAGCTCTTTTAAATGGAGGAATCAGTAATGCAGTTCTGGCGCTGGCGTTAATCAGCTGGCCGAAGTATGCCCGAATTGCAAGAAGCCAGACGCTGACGGTAAAAAATACAAACTATATGGCGGCCAGCCAGCTTGCCGGATGTACTGCGGCGCAGATGATCTGGCGCCATATCCTGCCGAATATTGCCGGACCGATTCTGGTAACATCGATGCTCGATATCGGAACGATGATGATGGAGCTTGCCGGACTGTCATTCCTGGGACTTGGCGCACAGCCACCTACGGCGGAGCTTGGAAATATGATGAGCGGCGGAAGAAGTATGCTGCAGACGTATCCATGGGTTGTAATTGGCCCGGGACTTGCTATTTTTACAGCGGTTGTTATTTTTAATCTGCTTGGTGATGCCATGCGCGATTATCTGGATCCACACAATGGGCGGAAACAATAAAGAAAGGGAGAGAGGAACATGAAAACAAAATACTGGAAAAAAACGATATCATTTTTAGCGGCAGTCTGTTTAAGCGGCAGTCTGCTTGCCGGATGTGGAAGTCAGAAAAGTGCGGACAGTACGCAGACAGAGAACAGCGAAAAAATATTTGTATTTGGTGATACCACTTTTAACCCGGAAAATGAGGAAGCCGATGTCAATCCGCATAATACCTATGCCGGCTGGGCCTGTATCCGATATGGAATTGGGGAAACGCTGTTTCATTATTCCGATGCCATGGAAATTGAGCCATGGCTGGCAACCGAATATGAAAATCCGGATGATCTGACCTGGATCATCACACTGCGGGACGATGTTTCGTTTTCCAGCGGACGAAAAATGGATGGAGAAGCAGTAAAAGAATGTCTGGAACATCTGATCGAGGTTCATGAGCGTGCCAGAGGAGATCTGATGATTGACTCCATTACGGCAGAAGGTCAGACAGTCACAATCAAAACGCAGGTTCCAAAACCGACGCTTTTGAACTATCTTTCCGACCCGTATGGATGTATCATTGATATGCAGGCGGGCATTACAGAGGATGGCATCGTAACAGGAACCGGACCGTATCAAGTCGTATCTCTTACATCCGGGGAAAAACTGGAGCTTAAAAAAAATGAAACCTACTGGGATGGGGAACCGGGATTTGATCAGATTACGGTTCGCACCATCTCGGACGGCGACACACTTACCATGGCACTTCAGTCCGGAGAGATTGATGGCGCCTATGGAATGCCGTATGCAAGCTACCCGCTGTTTGAGAATGATGATTACACATTTTCGAGCTGTGCCACAAGCCGTGCGTTCTTTGCCCATATGAACTTTGAAAGCCCGATCATCCAGGATGAGGCAGTGCGGAAAGCAATTGCAATGGGAATCGACAAAGAAGGGTTTGTTGAGACGCTTCTAGATGGAAACGGTTATGCGGCAGTCGGTGCGTATCCGGATAATTTCTCTTTTGGAGGAGACGCCGTACAGGCAGAATCCTATGATCCGGCGGGAGCCGAAAAAGTGCTGGAGGATGCCGGATGGGTGGACCGTGATGGAGATGGAATCCGGGAAAAAGACGGAGAAAAACTGTCGATCCGCTGGCTGACGTATCCAAGCCGTCAGGAACTGCCGCTTCTTGCAGAATCGGCTCAGGCAACCTTAAAAGAAATCGGAATCGATGTGTCCATCAACAGCACGGCAAATCATAACAGTCTGCGAAAAGATCCGACGGCATGGGATGTTTATGCAAGTGCAATGGTAACGGCGCCGACGGGAGATCCGGAGTATTTCTTTACGACACACTGTCTGGACAGTTCGGCGGTCAACAACGGACATTACCATTCTGACAGGCTGGAAGAGCTGGAAAAAGAAATGGCAGTTACCTTTGATACAGAAAAACGAGGAGAACTGGCGGTCCAGATGCAGCAGACGATCCTGGACGATCATGCTTTTGTGTTCTGTTCGCATCTGAAAATGAGCATGATTTCACGGTCAGATGTAACCGGACTGACGGCGCATCCCTGCGATTTCTATGAGATTACTGCAGACCTGGAACCGGCAGAATAATATGTGGGAAGAGCAAAAAGGAGAAAGAATGGAAGAACTGCTGTCTTATTCGCATGTCGATATCGCTTTTCGGGGAAACACCGTGGTACATGACGTCAGTTTCGAACTTCATCCGGGAGAAATTCTTGGCATTGTGGGCGAATCCGGAAGCGGAAAAAGTACCTTGCTGAAGGCTGCAATGGGTTTGCTTGGAAGGGACGGAATGGTAACCCGGGGAGATATTTTTTTCCGCGGGCAGGACATACCGGATCTGCCGGAAAAACAACTGCGGACCATCTGCGGAGCAGGAATCGGCATGATCTTCCAGGATGCGGGCGCTTCGTTAAGTCCCATACGTACCATTGGTGCGCAGATCCGGGAGAGCATGGCCGTCCATAAAAAAATAACGAAAGCAGAGGCGAAAAGGCAGGCACTGCAGCTGTTTGAAAAGATTGGCCTGGAAGACGGGGAAAGAATCTGGAGAAGCTATCCGTTTGAACTTTCGGGAGGCATGAAGCAGAGAGTGGGAATTGCCCTTGCCATGCTGATGGAGCCGCCGGTTCTGCTGGCCGATGAACCGACAAGCGCATTGGATGTGGCCGTACAGAAACAGGTGGCAGAGGAGATGCTCCATCTGCGGGAAGTATTTGGAACCGCAATCGTTCTGGTGACACATGATATCGGGGTTGTATCAGCCATGGCAGATACCGTGCTTGTGTTAAAAGACGGCTGCGTGGCAGAGTATGGTACTGCAGAACAGGTGCTAAAGGAACCGCGCCGGGAGTACACCAAAAATCTGCTGGCGGCAGTTCCCAGACTTTGGAGGAAATAAATGGAACCAATTTTGAAAGTTTCCGATTTGACCAAAACGTTTGAAGACAGAAAAAAGGAAAAATTTTATGCGGTAGATCATGTTTCCTTTCAGATGATGCCGGGGCAGACGCTTGGAATTGTGGGTGAATCCGGAAGTGGGAAAAGTACGCTGGCCAGACTTTTGTGCTGTCTTGAAAAGCCGGACGGCGGCGTACTTTCCCTGTGCGGCCAAGAGATCGGAGATACGAAACGAAAAAAAAATCGAGAGGTCTGCCGGAAAATTCAAATGGTTTTTCAGGATCCGGTCAGCTCTTTCGACCCGCGCCGGACGCTGGGGGAAGGGATCGGGGAAAGTCTCAGAAATGCCGGAGTTCCCCGGAAAGAAGCAGAGAAGAGGGTAAGGCAGCTGCTGGAGCAGTGCGGTCTTCCGGAAGAGTTTGCAAAACGATATCCGCATGAGGTAAGCGGCGGTCAGTGCCAGCGTGCAGCGATTGCAAGAGCACTGGCGATCGAGCCGCAGATTCTGATCTGTGATGAGGCGACGTCTGCACTGGATGTCGCCGTGCAGAAACAGATCATGGAGCTTCTGGATCTGCTGCGGAAGGAAAAACATCTGACAATTTTATTTATCTGTCACAATCTGGCACTGGTACAGTCCTTCTGCGATCGGATTCTCGTCATGAAGCAGGGAAAAATGGTAGAAGAAGGAACACCGGAGGAAGTGATCTGGCATCCGAAACATCCGTATACCAAATTACTGGTAGATTCCGTGTTATAAGTTTGGAAAGGAAGAGCAGAAAATGTGGATTTTCTGCTCTTTCTGCGTTATGATAGAGAAAAGCGGCAAGAGCGCCGGAAAAGAAAAAGGAGAAAACTTGCGATGCGAAAAGAAGAGTTAAAAACATATATCGAAAACCATGAATCGGAGATGATCGAAGACCTGAAAAGCCTGATCCGGATTCCAAGCGAAAAACAGGCGGCAGAGCCAGGCAAACCATTCGGCGCACTGGCGGCAGAAGCACTGGCGCAGGGAATCGAAATTCTGGAAAAATACGGCTTTGCCGTAACCAACTACGACAACTACGCAATTGCAGCTGACTTTAATCAGGAAGAAAAGGGCCTTGATATTCTCGCCCATCTCGATGTCGTACCGGCAGGCGAAGGCTGGCAGGAGACCGATCCATTCACCCCGCTCATCAAAGAAGGAAAAATGTTCGGCCGCGGAACCGCAGACGACAAAGGACCGGCGATCGCAGCTATCTACGCAATGCGCGCTGTCAAAGAACTCGGTTACCCATTAAAGAAAAATGTCCGTCTTGTCCTCGGTTCCGACGAGGAGTGTGGAAGCTCTGACCTCGAATATTATTATAAGAAAGAAGTGGAAGCACCATGCACCTTCTCACCGGATGCCGAATTCCCGGTCATCAACATTGAAAAAGGCGGCATGCGCGGCCACTTCGAAAAAACATCCGATGCCGGAACGACAGGCGTGCGCCTCGTATCCTTACAGGCCGGCACCAAACTGAACGTTGTACCAGGCAAAGCATATGCAGAGCTTGCCGGCATGGCAAAAGAAGACCTGAAAGCCTGCGCTGATGAAACAGAGCAGAAGACCGGCGTTTCCTTCGTTCTGGAAGACACCGAAAACGGCAATGTAAAAATCACCGCCTGCGGTGCCTTTGCCCACGCATCCACCCCGGAAATGGGTAACAACGCACTGACCGCACTGCTGCAGCTTCTCGCATCCGTTGGAATGGAAGAGAGTGAACTGAAAAACGACATCAGTTTCCTTGCAAAAGTTTACCCGCACGGCGACGGCAAAGGCGCAGGCCTCGGTGTCGCCATGTCAGATGAAGAGTCCGGCGAGCTCACCTTAAGCCTCGACCTCATGAACTACGACGGCAAAACCCTGACCGGTTCCTACGACTGCCGCGCCCCGATCTGCGCGACAAAAGAAAACCTGTACGATACCGCCGGGCAGAACATGAAAAAAGGCGGCTTCTCCATGGAAGGCAGCGGAATGTTCCCACCACACCACGTCCCGGCCGACAGCCCGTTTGTCCAGACCCTGCTGCAGTGCTACACGGATGTCACTGGAAAACCAGGCAAACCATTTGCGATCGGCGGCGGAACGTATGTGCATCATCTGAAAAACGGTGTTGCATTTGGATGCGCAGACCTTGAAGTCGACAACCGTATGCACGGAGCAGACGAGTTCGTGGAAATCGAATGCCTGAAAGAATGCGTTGTGATCTTCGCGGAGGCGATTCTGCGGATCTGCGGGGAATAAATAATTGAAAAATAAAAGATAAAAAAGATCTTCAGCCAAACCGATAGATTCTGAAAAGAACAAGGTTTGCCTGAAGATTTTTTATGGCTCTGAATTGTTACAAATTTTCTCAGAACCGCAGTTCCCTGCACCGGTTCAGGCATGCAAAGATTTCCTGCCGTCTCGGCCGTGCCAGGTCGCCTGGCCTTCCCGGGGCGAGAAGCGAAGAGAGGCCTTTTTCATCCATCTGTTTTTCCAGCAGATCCACTACCTGCACCAGTGTTTTCTTACCGTCCATCTTGTGCTCCGCTGCTTCTAAAAGAAGCGCAGCCAGCCCGTTCAGCTGTTCACTGTCCGTGAGCTGTTCCACGGCGCGCAGATCCGTCAGAGATTTGTTGATGAGGATGGATTCCCGTCCCATCACTTTGACTTTCGTGCGGTCACTTCCCGTCAGGCATTTACCCGGCTGCGGGCAGCGATGGAAGGCCGGAACGGAAAAAGGGCGCACGGAGGCAGTAAATGGCGGAAATTCTGCGGCTGTGGTTTTCGCGCGATCCGTAATGTCATAAGGAACGTATTCTTTCATCTGAATGACAGTGTCTGCCACGTGGAAGTAGGAGCCGGAGCTTCCGGCAACGAGAATGGACGAGATCCCGAGCTTCTCATACAGATCCCTTACGCGGCTGATAAACGGTGTGATCGGTTCCTCGCTGTCGGCAATGACGCGCTGCATCAGCTCATCGCGCACCATAAAGTTGGTGGCGGACGTGTCCTCATCGATCAGAAAGAGGCTCGTACCGGATTCGATGCCCTCGATCACGTTGGCGGCCTGCGAGGTGCTTCCGCTGGCATCTGCAGTCGAAAATGAGGTGGTGTCGCTCTTTCCGGGAAGATCGTGGATGAAGAGGGAGATATCGACGTTGCGGATGCTTCTGGAGTCCTCGGAGCGGAGCTTTCCGGCGCTTGCATCGGTAATGACGTATTCGCGGCCGTCCCCGGCGATGTGGTTGTATACGCCGCGCTCAAGCGCCTGCAGCAGGGTGGATTTTCCGTGGAAGCCTCCGCCTACGATCAGTGTGACACCGAGTGGAATTCCCATGCCGGAAACAGGTCCGCGGTTCGGAAGATCGAGGGTAACGCGCAGGGATTCCGGTGAGGTAAACGGAACGGCGTGCTTCATCGGCAGATCGGAAACACCGGTCTCGCGCGGGAGAATGGAGCCGTCGGCGATGAAGGCAGTGAGTCCTTTTTCTTTTAATGCGGCGCGGATCGCCTGCTGGTCCTCACAGAGCCGGGCGACATTGGCGCATGCTTTCTGATCCAGAGCACGGTAGAACAGCGATTTTTCTACGCAGCCGGGCAGAAAGTCGAAAAGAATGCGGATCAGCTCCTGCGAGGCGATGGTGCGGCCGTTGGCTGGAAAGCCGATTTCCATGTTGACGACAAGACTGCCGTCGGAAGGATTCAGAACGCAGGCAGTGCGCTCCAGAATTTCCTGCCCGCAGCGGCTTATCCCAAGCAGACCACTTTTGCCGGAGCCCTTTGCGCGGAACGAATACGGTGCGATAGCGCGCGCAAACTGGCGCAGCAGGTAATCCTGGAGGGCGACGCGCTTTTCATACGTATCATAGAGTGATGCCGGGAAAGCGGCAGTTCTTCCATTCACATGAACGCTGACCCGCGACGGAGCGGCGAACGGATCGCCCTGAACGTGGTCGATGGAGAGTGTGTAGCGCGGAAACTGATAGGCGCCACGGGTGGATTTATAGGCGGGATAGCTTTTGTGATTGATACTGAGTAAAAGCTGTTTCAGATCATTTGCAGATTGCATGAAAAAAACTCCTTTCAAAATAAAAAAGGTGAGGCTGCCGTACAGAGCGTGTCTGAAAATGGCTTTTCGCAAGCTGCGAGTTCCAGGTGGTGGGAGATTTTGTCCGAATGAGGGCGGCTTAAACCCGCTACGGCAACCGAATGAGGGCAAAATCTCCCACAAAGTGGGGCTTGCAGCTTGCGGAAATGATTTTTCAGACACGCGCTAGACGACAGCCTCATCCAAAAAGCTTTAACGTCTGGAAACACTCTGGCGTTTCACCAGCTTGGTTGCCATGCACATTTTCAGACATTCGCGTTTCGGATCGGCCACGCGGTCAAGCAGGCGCTGGACAGCGGTGGCTCCAAGTTCGCGTTTTCTGACCTTCATAGTGGAAAGCGGCGGAACCATCATATCGCACATCGGAACGTCATCAAAGCCGATGATAGAGACATCTTCCGGGATGCGGTAGCCGTTTTCACGCAGTGCACGCATGGCGGCCGCAGCAATAATGTCATTATCGGCAAAGTAAGCATCTGCGATCGGAGCTTTCGACTCGAGAAGGCGCAGCATGTCGCGGTAGCCCTCGTCCGAGGTAGGGGAAACCGGGTGGACATATGGATGCGAGGTGCTGATACCGTTTGCACGGAGCGCTTTGTAGTAGCCGTCGGCGCGTTCGGAGAAGTTGCTGATGTCGAGGCTCGAGTGAAAGTAGCCCACGTTTTTGTGTCCGCACTGAACCAGATAATTCGTGGCGTTGAACGCCCCCTGGATGTTGTTGATCAGAACGCAGTCGTAATCGAGCTCATCGTAATAGCAGTCCACGACAACGATCGGAACAGAAAAATCGCGGAACTTGCGGAAATCGGACGGAGCCATTTCGGTTGCAAGAAGAAGAATGCCCTCACAGTCCACAGCGCGGAGTGCATCGAGCTGGCTGTCAATATCCATGGTCTCATAAAAATAGGAGATATGAAGCGCACAGCCCTGGCGGGTGCATTCGGTGGAGATTCCTTCGGTCAGCTGGGAGAAAAACGGCGTGTCGGCAGCAACCTTTCCGTGCTTCTTATAATTGACCAGCTGAATAATGCGGGAGGAAGCGCCGGAGGCTTCATTTTTTTTCGGCGCATAGCCATACTCGGCTGCAGTTTTTAAAACCAGCTCTCTTGTGGCATCACTGATGCCGGGTTTGTTATTGAAAACCATAGAAACCGTGGCAGGCGATACGTTGATCAGCTTTGCCAGTTCTTTCGCAGAAATATTCATAAGAGTTCAGCTCCTGTTCGATAAAATCAGCCCGCACGGTGCTTCCGTGTGTTTTGTGCATGCGGGATGTTGAAATTTATTTCAGTATTTATCTGAAAAATATTAAACTTATGCATTGATTTTAATATGAATTAAAAAAGAAGTCAACTTCTGAACTGTAAAAAGTTGAAATACGAAGAAATGCATAAAAGCGGCCATTCTTTTTTGTATAAATTACTAAAAAAAGTTTAATAAAGCTGAATTAATGT
>SAMEA3387437__coassemble_1259_pt1 | contig 16736 bp, 18 predicted proteins | sample SAMEA3387437__metabat2_low_PE_008 | metagenome-assembled genome bin SAMEA3387437 (sample SAMEA3387437) | Felis catus | biome: Faeces | place: United Kingdom | collected 2012
GGACGAGCCATATCAGCTCCACCAAGACGTCCGGATACAGATGTTTTGATTCCCTTAGCGCCAGCTCTCATCGTACGCTGCATGGTAGACTTCATAGCACGACGGAAGGAAATACGGTTTTCCAGCTGTAATGCAATGTTCTCAGCAACGAGCTGTGCATCGCGGTCCGGTCTTTTTACTTCTTTGATATCTACGATAAGCTTTTTGTCAGTCAGTTTCTGAACTTCAGCTTTTACTTTCTCGATCTCTGCTCCGCCTTTACCGATAACAACGCCCGGTTTTGCGGTGTAGATGATAACTTTTACTCTGTCAGATGCTCTTTCGATTTCGATCTTGGAAACACCTGCGCTGTACAGTTTCTTCTTCAGGTATGTGCGGATGTTGTAGTCCTCTACGAGGTTATCTGCGAAATCACCCTCGGCATACCATTTGGAATCCCAGTCTTTAATAACACCGACTCTCAGGCCGTGTGGATTAACTTTCTGTCCCATGACATGTCCTCCTTATTTCTCGTCTAACACAATCGTGATGTGGCTGTTTCTCTTCAGGATTCTGTAAGCTCTGCCCTGTGCTCTCGGATGAATTCTCTTCATGGTCGGAGCCTTGTTAGCGAAGCACTCAGCTACATACAGGTTTTCTCTGGAAAGACCGTTGTTGTTCTCAGCGTTTGCGATTGCGGACTCCAGCAGTTTTTTCACTACGCTGGAGGCATATCTCGGGTTATAAGTTACAATACCAAGTGCGGTTGTTACGTCTTTACCGCGGATTGCATCTAAAACAAATCCAGCTTTCTGCGCAGACATTCTAGCGTAGGATAACTTTGCAGACGGTCTGGTATCTTTGTTAGCATTTCTTGCTCTTTTAATCTGACTTCTATGTCCTTTAGCCATTGCTAAAAAACCTCCTCTCTCAAATCATTCTACTTAGCGGACGCCGGATTTCTTCTCGTCCTTGCCGTGACCTCTGTAGGTTCTGGTTGCTACGAACTCACCGAGTTTGTGTCCAACCATATCCTCTGTAACATATACCGGCACATGTTTTCTTCCGTCATGAACAGCGATTGTGTGTCCAACGAATGACGGGAAGATTGTAGAACGACGTGACCAGGTTTTAATGACTGTTTTATCTCCTGAAGCGTTTGCAGCGTCAACTTTCTTTAACAGGCTTTCATCTGCAAATGGTCCTTTTTTTAATGAACGAGACATCGTTTACCTCCTTATTTCGATAAAGCTTTTCCATCGCGTCTTCTTACGATGTACTTGTTAGACTGCTTGTTCTTTGCTCTGGTCTTCAGGCCAAGAGCCGGTTTTCCCCAAGGAGTAGACGGGCCCGGACGTCCGATACCGGTCTTTCCTTCTCCACCACCATGTGGATGGTCATTCGGGTTCATGACAGAACCACGTACAGTCGGGCGGATACCCATGTTACGTTTCCGTCCTGCTTTACCAATGTTGATCAGGCTGTGCTCGCCATTTCCAACAACACCGATGGATGCACGGCAGTTGATCGGAACCATTCTCATCTCTCCAGACGGAAGACGAAGGGTTGCGTATTTGCCTTCTTTAGCCATCAGCTGAGCGCCATTACCCGCTGCACGAACAAGCTGTCCGCCTTTGCCTGCATGAAGCTCTACGTTGTGAACCATGGTACCAACCGGAATCTCGGACAGCGGCAGGCAGTTTCCAGGTCTTACCTCGGCAGCAGCGCCGCTCATAACCTTCATGCCAACTTTCAGTCCTTCCGGAGCCAGGATGTATGCTTTCTCGCCGTCTGCATAGCAGATCAGAGCGATGTTTGCTGTTCTGTTCGGATCGTACTCGATCGATTTAACGATTGCCGGAACATCATCTTTTCTTCTCTTGAAGTCGATGATTCTGTATTTTCTTCTGCTTCCGCCTCCGCGGTGTCTTACAGTGATTTTACCCTGGTTGTTACGACCAGCGTTTTTCTTCAGGGACACTACCAGAGATTTCTCCGGTGTGCTCTTCGTGATTTCGTTGAAATCAGAGGAGGTCATGTGTCTTCTGGAAGGTGTATATGGGTTAAAGCTTTTGATTCCCATTACTTTGTTCTCCTTTCATTTCGTATCGCACTTATGTGTGCATATTTCGAACAGCTGCTAATTAAAGTCCTTCGAAGATTTCGATGTCTTTGCTGTCCTCGGTCAGAGCAACGATTGCTTTCTTGCTCTTTGCAGTTTTTCCAACTACCATTCCACGACGTTTGTTCTTTCCGTCCATGTTCATGGTGTTTACGCTTTTTACTTTTGTTCCTTCGAACATTTTCTCAACTGCTTCTTTAATCTGAGATTTGTTTGCTTCCGGGTGAACCATAAATGTGTATTTCTTCTCGCCCATAGCGTTCATGCTCTTCTCAGTTACGATTGGTTTCAGGATTACGTCGTAATATCTGATATCTGCCATTATGCGTACACCTCCTCGATAGATGCAACACTGCTCTTGGTTGCGATGATGGTGTTGTATTTCAGCATGTCGAATACATTGATGGTATTAACAGATGCAGTCTGAACGCCAGCAATATTTCTTGCGGAAAGTGCTACGTTTTCGCTGTCATCTCCGATGATTACCAGTGCGTTGTTTACTTTGAGGTTATCAAGCACTTTCTTCATCTCTTTTGTTTTAACTTCTGCAAGTTTCAGCTCATCAAGAACGATGAATTTGTTCTCCTGAACTTTGCTTGTCAGAACGGATTTTAATGCAGCTCTTTTCTCTTTCTTGTTCATTTTGAAAGAGTAATCTCTTGGTACTGGAGCGAATACAACTCCGCCGCCTGTCCACTGAGGAGCTCTTGTTGAACCCTGTCTTGCGTGACCTGTTCCTTTCTGTCTCCACGGTTTTCTTCCGCCACCGCTTACTTCGGAACGGGTTTTAGCTTTCTGAGTTCCCTGACGATTATTTGCAAGCTGAAGCACTACAGCCTGATGTACCAGATGCTCGTTGATTTCTACACCGAACACTGCATCATTAAGCTCCATGCTGCCAACTTCTTTGCCTTCCATATTTAATACAGATACGTTAGCCATTACGTGTGTTCCTCCTTTCAACGAACTTATTTACCGCATTTTACTGTCTCTTTGATGGTAACCATGGATTTCTTCGGTCCTGGTACAGCACCTTTGACTAACAGTAAATTGTTCTCTACGTCAACTTTTACGATTTCCAGGTTCTGTACGGTGATTTTCTTTCCACCCATCTGTCCTGGCATTCTTTTTCCTTTGAATACCTTACTCGGATCGGAGCAAGCACCATTGGAACCTGCGTGACGATGATATTTGGAACCATGAGCCATAGGTCCTCTGGACTGACCATGTCTCTTGATGGCACCCTGGAATCCTTTACCTTTGCTTGTTGCAGTAGCGTCGATTTTGTCGCCTGCGCCAAAGATATCGGCCTTGATTTCCTGTCCTAATGTATAGGTTTCGGCATCTTCAAATCTGAACTCTTTCAGATATCTCTTGCAGGAAACACCTGCTTTTGCGAACTGGCCTTTCATTGGTTTGTTCACACGGTTTTCTTTCTTCTCGCCGAAGCCTACCTGAATTGCACTGTACCCGTCGTTGTCTGCGGTTTTCACCTGTGTTACAACACACGGACCTGCCTGCAATACAGTTACCGGTACTAAAACACCGTTTTCGTCGAAGATCTGAGTCATTCCGACTTTTGTAGCTAAAATTGCTTTCTTCATTCCTTTTACCTCCTGTTTTATCTACAGCGGAACTTCCTATTATAAAGAAGTTCATTCTAGCGAACAGTTGATATAAGTGGAACACTATGACCCTTAGGGATGTTGATTCCTTCGAATGAGTGTTGCTTCTATATCATCTATTGCTTACTTAATTGATGGCCGGGGGCTGATCCCGGACTTTTTACAGCTGATCTTATTTGTTTTTCATCTTGATATCGATGTAAACACCAGCCGGCATTTCCAGTCTTGCTAATGCATCCACTGTTTTCTGGGTAGGTGCGATGATATCAATCAGTCTCTTGTGGGTTCTCTGCTCGAACTGCTCACGGGAATCTTTGTACTTGTGAACTGCACGAAGGATTGTTACTACCTCTTTCTTCGTTGGAAGCGGTACTGGTCCGCTCACCGTTGCTCCGTTCTTCTTTACAGTTTCGATAATTTTCTGTGCAGATGCATCTACTAACTGATGATCATACGCTTTCAGTGTAATTCTCATTACTTGACTTGCCATAAAAAAAGTCGCCTCCTTTTCGCACTTTTACGAGTACGACAAGCGGTGACTGTACACTTACCCGTGTGTGTCCTGATGTTTGCACACGGTCGTTTCCACTCTTACAGGTGGACTTAATTGTGGGTACAGTGACTTGTCGCCAGTTTCTTTAACTTGACATTCGCTCCACGGAAAACCCGCTGTTTCTCAGCGGCAACCTCGCGCTTCAACGCTATCAATGTCACAACAGTTGTTAGTATACAAGAAAGCACGCGAAAAATCAAGGTTTTTTTTTATTTTTTTCGATTTATCCGTTTTTATGCAAAAAGAGAAATACAGGGGTGCCGTGTTGTGCACTTTTCCTATATTTCTCTCTTTTTTGACGTTTTCCAACTATTCAGAGCCCCATCTCGATTCCGCTGCGATGTATCTCGATGTGGCTTCTTGCCATATGAATAAAAAGAAAAGAACGTTCATTCATGCAAGCATGATTCGCGTTCTTTTCTTTTCGTTCGCATGGCTCTGAATAGTTACAGAATGTCGGAATAATCTAAGATTGTGATGCCGGTTGCAGGATCTTCAATGACTTTCGGGTCATCTCCGGCTGCGTGGGCCTTCTGGAGGAGTTCTTCCGCCGTGTAAACCGGCATGGCAAGTTCGATCGGCTCGGACGGTTCCGGTTCCGGCTCTTCTTCCGGCTCTTCGATGGTTTCTTCAAACTCTTCGATTTCTTCCACAGTTTCCGGCTCTGCTGATTCCGTTTCTTCGGTTTCTTCTGTCACTTCTTCCGCTGTTTCTTCTGCGGCAGCTTCTTCGACAATTTCCGTTTCTTCCACGGCTTCCGGAATTTCTTCGGTTTCTTCTCCTCTTACAAGGTTCTGCAGATCGACGGTATGAAAGGACACCTGCTCCGTTCCTTCTTCTTCCAGATCCGGAATTTCAAATTCGTCCTGTTTCTCTTCTTCTGCCGTTTTCTGGTCGGCTGCTCTCAACTGTTCGGTCATTTCCTGTTCTTCCCGTTTCTTTTTTTCTTCCAGGGCAGCTTTCTTTCTGCTGTGAAGCTCTTCGGACGCTTTCTCATCGTCCTCGTCTTCTTCCTCCTCATCCTCTTCTTCCTCATCCTCTTCTTCATCACGTTTCCATACCTCGGAAAGGATGAACAGAATGACCAGAAACAGAATGGCAAGTCCGATGATCATGATTCCCTCTCTGCTCTGCGCCGCCATCGACAGAAAGCCGATCACCGGAATCGTGATGATCACTTTGCTCACGGTTGCTCTCACGGTAATTTCCGTTGTGTCTCCACTGATCACATTTTTTACGGATGCGGTTCCGGCAGCGGTGTCGAGGGACTGTATCGTATAGATATACTTTCCGGAATTGTCATCAACCAGGATTTTGTCTCCCGTCGCAACCGATGACGTAGCTGTCTTCTTTGCGTACGTAACAGCGCCGCGGGAAATGTTGGTATTTCCCATCCCGTCTGAGACAAGTGTCGTGATGCCGGCAAACGGCGGAATCACCAGTGCGCCTGCTGACAGGATTGCAAGCAGAAGCAGCGTATTCACAATTACCTTCAGTAATTTTGACATATTCAATTCTCCTTGTATTCTCAGTCTTTGCCCCCTATTATAACCCCTTTTCTTCGATTATGCAAGAAAACGTTACGCATCGTGTCCCGGCCGCCCGGTTCCGCGTGTCGAATTTTTCGATTTTTTCTTGAAGATCTGTCCTGTTTCTTCTATACTATATGCATAACCAAAGGGGGAATACTTTCATATGAATACACTGATCAAAACCATCGAAGATCTTTCCCTGAACGCATGGCCGTCTCACCAGATCGAGCTGTACGACGGATGGATTCTTCGTTTTTCTTATTTTTATACACACCGGACCAACAGCGTCGAGCAGATCGGGCCGTCCACGATTCCGGTGGAGGAAAAAGTGCAGTACTGCGAGGAGATCTACCGTCGCTGGGGTACACCGGCAATTTTCAAGATCAGTCCGCTTGTCAATCCCGGCTTTGATGCAATGCTCGCCGACCGCGGCTATGTAGTCCAGCACACGACGCACGTCATGACAATGGATCTGGCGAACTTTGCCAAAAAGGATCCTGCCGTTGCCGTGACCGTCAGCAGCTTTATCCCGCCGAAATGGATTGACAGCCTCTTTGCTTTAAAGAGCACGACGAACGTGATGCACCGCATGGTCGTCCCTTCGATGTACCGCGCCATTCCAAAAGAAACCATCTGTACCTCCATCCAGGATGAAACCGGAACGATCGTTGCCACCGGCCTTGGCATCCGCGACCGCGATTACGTCGGTGTCTATGCCATCCATGTGCATCCTGCGTACCGCCACCGCCACTACGCTTCCTCGATCTGCCGCACAATCCTCTCCGAGGGAATCCGGCTCGGTGCAACGAAAGCGTATCTTCAGGTTGTCGAGGGAAACACGCCTGCGATCACACTGTATGAATCGCTCGGTTTTTCCTATCTCTATACCTACTGGTTCCGCGCGAAGAACGTGGTCTGATTTTCGTCTGATTTCACATAAAAAAGCATAGCAAAACGGCATGTCAAAATTTTCTGACATGCCGTTTTGCTCTATGTTCATGCTATAAGTGCAGTAAGATTATTCAGCAAAAGGACTGCTTAAATATTTTTCAACGCCGTCCATGGCTTCGCTCTCGTCTTTTCCGTTTGCGGTCACGGTAACTTCCTCGCCATTGTCCAGACCAAGTGTCATCATACCCATAATGCTCTTCGCATTTACTTTTTTTCTGCCGCTCTCGACGTAGATTTCACTTTCGTACTGGCTCGCTACCTGTACCAGCATGGCAACTGGTCTCGCCTCCAGGCCGCTTGAAAGACGAATTGTGATTGGTTTCTTAATCATAATACTTCTCCTCCTTGTTTCCTTCGCAAATCTTCTGCAATCTCTTTTAGTTTCCTTAATCTATGATTAACTCCGGATTTACCAACAACCGGCGTTAACATCTTGCCCAGTTCCAGAAGCGATGCTTCCGGGTATTGTAAGCGGAGCCTTGCCATCTGCTCCAGCGGTTCCGGCAGAGAAGAAAAGCCTGTGGTTTCTTCGATATACCGGATATCTTCGATCTGGCGGATCGCCGCGCTGACCGTTTTGTTGATGTTGGCAGTTTCACAGTTCACCTTTCGGTTGACACTGCCGCGCATTTCTTTTAAGATCCGCACGTTTTCCAGATTCATAAGTGCGATGTTGGCTTCCATGATGCCAAGCATCTCCACAATCTGTGCGCCTTCTTTCATATAAACCACATGGTGGTTTTTCCGGAGAACGATACGTGCATCAATTCCAAAGCTTTTCAGAAGTTCCTGCACCTGTTCTGCTCTCGGCGCATCGGGGCAGACAATTTCGAGATGGTAAAACCGGTTGGGATCGCTGATGGAACCGGACGCTAAAAATGCGCCCCGCAGAAATGCCCGTTTGCAGCACTGACGCTGTACCACAACAGCCGGAATCGGCATTGCTAACTGCCGGTCTGTCTCGTGTAACTTCACTGCCTGCAGAATCTGACGGGTTTCTTCCCTGTCATTTACGCGGATCAGATACGTATTTTCCTTCTGATTCAGCTTAACTGCAAGCTCTGCCTCTATATTAAATGTTTTTTTCAATAAAGTAAAGTACTTTCTTGCCACATACGCATTCTCTGTCTGAATCCGTATCGTCCCGTCCTTCTCGGAAATCTGTCCGCAGAGTGACAGGATCGCCGCTGTTTCCGCAATCTGGCAGTGGCGTGCCGTCGGAAGATGTCTCGATAATTCCTCTTTTACCTCGCTTGAGAATGACATCCTTCCACCTCTAAATTCCTTTTCGGATGGCGTCTTTTTCCAGATCCCGGTGCTCAATCCGGATTCCATAGTCCTTCGCGTTGGAAAGACGCCGGTACAGCTCGTTGGCAAGGGTTACGGAACGGTGTTTTCCGCCGGTGCAGCCGATGCTGATAATGAGCTGATGCTTGCCCTCGGAAATATAATTCGGAATCAGAAAACGGATCATATCCTCTAATTTTTCCGCAAACACCTGCGCTGTCTCAAATCCCATCACATAATCCCGCACCGGAGCATCGTTGCCGGAGAGCGGGCGCATGCCTTCTACGTAGTAGGGATTCGGCAGGAACCGCACATCGAAAACAAGGTCCGAATCCGCCGGGATTCCGTATTTGAATCCAAATGAGAGCACAGTAATCATCAGATTTTTGAATTTCTGATCCTGCACGAAAATCTTATCGAGCTCCACTTTCAGCTCTCTTGTGAGAAGCTGGCTCGTATCGAGAATGTAGTCCGCATCTTTTTTCAGGAACTCAAGTGCTTTGCGCTCTTTTCTAATTCCCTCATCCACCCGTCCAAGACCTGCCAGCGGGTGCGTTCTTCTCGTCTCTTTGTATCGTTTGACCAGCACGTCATCGGACGCGTCCAGAAACAGGATCTCATAGCAGATTCCGTTGATGCTCATCCACTCCAGAACATTCTGCAGGTCCGGAAGCGCCTGGCCGCTTCGGATATCGATTCCAACTGCCACTTTCTGGATTTCTCCGGAAGTACCGTCGGCGGTAAGCTGTGCAAATTTTTCAACCAGCGGGATCGGAAGGTTATCGACGCAGAAATATTCCGCGTCCTCCAGCATTTTCAACGCAGTACTTTTTCCCGCACCGGACATGCCGGTCACAATTACAAAACGCATGTTTTTTCTCCTTTGGTGGATAACGAAAATCAGAATTCCCCGAGGAACTGGATTTCCGGCTCAAGCTGTACGCCAAACTGTTCTTTTACTTTTGCCTGGATCTGACGGATCAGTTCCATCACATCCGATGCGGTTGCACCGCCTGCATTGATCAGGAAGCCGCAGTGTTTTTCCGATACTTTTGCACCGCCGACTGCGTAGCCGGAAAGTCCGGCATCCATCACAAGCTTGCCTGCGAAATAGCCTTCCGGCCGTTTGAATGCGCTGCCGGCGCTCGGATACTCGAGCGGCTGTTTCCCTACCCGCTTGTTTTTCAATTCCTGCATGCGGGCAAGAATTTCTTCTTTATCTCCCGGAACAAGCATAAGTTCTGCTCCAAGTACGACGTAGCCTCTGTCTTTGATGACGCTGGCACGGTAGCCGAAGCCGAGCTCTTCTTTTTCCAGTTCCCGGATCTCACCTTCTCTTGTGAGTACAGTGACATTCTGTACAATATCCTTCATCTCTCCGCCGTAGGCTCCCGCGTTCATACGGACGCCGCCGCCTAAAGTTCCAGGGATTCCGGAGGCAAACTCCATACCGGAAAGACCGGCTTCTCTTGCCGCCTGGCTGATGGATACAAGCATGCTTCCGGCTTTCGCCCGGATTCTGTTTCCTTCCACTTCGATTCCCTGAAAGTTTTTGTAAACCGAAAGAATCACACCGTGGTAGCCCTCGTCACTTACAACGAGATTGCTGCCGTTTCCGGTGACGAACCACGGGATCTCTTTTTCTTCGCAGAGAGCCACGATTTTTCTGATTTCTTCTTCTGTATGAGGAGCGACGAAATAATCTGCCGGACCGCCCACACGGAAGGTCGTATGATTTTTCATCGGTTCTGCGGTCTGTACCGCATCTTCCCCTGCAATTGCATAAAGTTCTCTGACAATCTCTTCTTTGATCACGATTTTTACCCTTTGCCGCATCTGCGGCCGAACATTTCATTACGAATTACTACGAATTACAGATTATACTTTTTAGACGCGAAAGCAGCCGACATCCCTCACTTCTTCGTTCGTTCTGCCAGCCGCTGTTTTTCTTCTTCGTCTGCCCGCCTTTTTGCAGGCTCACGGGGTATTCTACCACGAACCCTCAAAAAGTGCAACGAACTTTTTCGTTCCGGCTCTTTTTTCTATCAGATCTTCCGGATTGGTATCATTTCCTACATCAGACAGTCTTTTCCATGGATTCTCGCCGGGGTGACAAGCACCATCTGATTCATGAGATTTTCTTCTGAAAGAACAGCAACGCGCAGATATTCTCTCGTGTGTCCCGTCCAGTAATGGACGCCGTCGATCTCGACTTCTTCTTCCATGAGCACTTCCAGCTCTTTTCCGAGGAAGCCTTCCATATATTCCTGTCTCCGTCTCTCGTCCAGTTCCAGCAGAACGTGGCTGCGCTTCGTCTTCTCCTGCTCCGGAATCTGGCCTGCCATCGCTGCGGCGCGGGTGCCTTCTCTTCTCGAATACTTGAAGATGTGAGTCTCGAAGAAATGAATGTCCTCGACAAAGGCGCGCGACTCTTCAAACTCCTCCTCACTCTCCTGCGGGAAACCGACAATCACATCGGTCGTCAGCGCCGGATTTCCATATACCTTACGCAGCAGATCGCATTTGTGTTTGTATTCTTCTGCGGTATATTTCCGGTTCATCCGCTTCAGTGTTCCATTGCTTCCGCTCTGCAGCGAAAGATGGAAATGCGGGCACACCTTCGGCATTGCGGCGATCGCCTCTGCAAACTCTTCGGTGATGATGCCCGGCTCCAGGGATCCGAGACGGATTCTTCTGATGCCGTCCACTGCATCAACAGCGCGGATCAGGTCGAGCAGCGTCTCTTTTTCGCCCTCCGGGAAATCGAGTCCGTAGGAGGAAAGGTGGATACCGGTCAGCACGACTTCCTGGTATCCGGCCTCCACCAGACGTTTTACTTCTTCTACCACATCACTCTGGCGGCGGCTTCTGACTCTGCCGCGCGCGTACGGGATAATACAATAAGTACAGAACTGATTGCATCCATCCTGTACTTTCAGGAATGCGCGGGTGTGCTCCGCCGTTTTGCTGATCGAGAGTGTCTCGTACTCACGGTTGTGTGTCATATCCACGAGGAAGCTCTTACACTCCGCGTCGGATGGTTTTCCACCATCCTCACGTTCTGCCAGAAAGTTTTCCAGAATATCCACAAGATCTTTCTTCTTATTATTTCCGATGATCAGATCAATCGCCGTATCCTCTTCGAGTTTTTCCCCAGCCGCCTGCACATAACAGCCGCAGGCCACGACAACCGCATCGGGATTCATCTTTTTCGCTTTGTGCAGCATCTGCCGCGATTTCCGGTCCGCAATGTTCGTCACGGTACACGTATTGATAATGTAAACATCCGCTCCCGGTGCAAAAGGCACGATCTCGTACCCTCTGTTTTCGAGGAGCTGCTGGATGGCTTCCAGCTCATATGCGTTCACTTTACACCCAAGATTATGCAAAGCTACCGTTTTTTTCATGCCATACTCCTTTCTTCTTCATCTTTATTATTAAAAATCACGAAGATTCCACTTTATCTTTGTATGTTTTCGCATTGACTTTTTCCCCTCCAGACGGTAAGATAAAGCTGTTAAATGAGGGTAATAAATAATGTTAACCAAATAACAGGGAGGATTACAAACATGAAAACAGTACAGATTTCTCTTAATTCTATCGACAAAGTAAAATCTTTCGTCAACGACATTTCCAAATTCGATTTTGATTTCGATCTGGTATCCGGAAGATACGTGATCGACGCAAAATCCATCATGGGAATCTTCAGCCTCGACCTTTCCAAACCGATCGACCTGAACGTCCATGCTGATGGAGATGCTCTTCAGACCGTACTTGATGTTCTTGCTCCGTACATTGTATAATTACGATAGAACATAAGGGCCGCGCACTCGCCGCGGCTCTTTTTTTGTCTTTGTTTATCATCAGGACCGGATCTTGTTTTTCAGAACCCCCAAAACAAGATCCGGCCTTTTTGTTCTTTAAAGCAAGTTTTCCTTAGCAGACCTCGATCGTCTCTGCGGTAGAAACTGCGCGTTCCATCATCTCGTCGATCACGTCGTCCAGATGGCGCTCGGAGCATTTGATGACATTCAGGTTCGGTTTTGTCACCGGATGCTTTGCAACGAAGATCGTGCAGCAGTCCTCATACGGCAGAACAGATGTCTCGTACGTACCGATTTTTTCGGAAATATCGACGATCTCCTGTTTGTCGAAACCGATCAGCGGACGGAAGACCGGCATGGTGCAGACTTCGTTGGTAACGGCGAGGGAATGCATCGTCTGGCTTGCCACCTGTCCGATACTCTCTCCGGTGATCAGGCCAAGGCATTTGTCCTGACGTGCAAACGCTTCTGCGATCTTCATCATATAACGGCGCATGATGATGGTCAGCTCGTCGTGCGGGCATTTTTCGTAGATTGCAAGCTGGATCTCGGTGAAGTTGACCACATGCAGACGGATCGGGCCGCTGTAGCGTGCAACGAGTTTTGCAAGATCCACAACCTTCTGTTTGGCTCTCTCGCTGGTGTACGGCGGAGCGTGGAAGTAAACGGCATCAATCTTAACACCGCGTTTTGCGATCATGTATCCGGCAACCGGACTGTCGATACCGCCGGAAAGCAGCAGCATGGCCTGTCCGTTTGTGCCGACCGGCATACCGCCAGGGCCTGCGATGCTCTCGCAGTACAGATAAATCTTCTGACGCAGCTCGACGTTCAGATAGATATCCGGCTCGTGAACGTCTACTTTGAGGTTCGGGCAGACATCGAGGATGCGGCCGCCCAGCTCGCAGTTGACTTCCATTGTGTGCATCGGATAGTTTTTGTTCGCACGGCGTGCGCATACCTTAAAGGTTTTCTCCTCGGTCGGGTACAGCTCTTTCACGTAGGAAACCACTGCCTCTGCCAGATCTTCAAAGCCGGTGTCCTCTAAAATGACAACCGGGCAGATCTCGGCGATACCGAAAACTCTTGTCAGCGCATCGACAGCGCCCTCGTAATCAAAGTCTCCTTCGGTGTTGACATAGATTCGTCCCATCTCACGGGTGACCTGGAAATTTCCGTCTACCGGGGCAAGCGCGTGCTCCATCTGTACGCAGAGCGCTTTCTCGAACAGATGACGGTTCTTTCCTTTAATGCCGATCTCGGCATATTTTACCAGAAATGCTTTGTACATCATCGTTTTTTATTCTCCTTTTTTCTCAGCCAGATCGCGGAAGAACAGAGGATATTCCTCAGAAAATTTCTTCAGGATCAGGTCAGATACCTGACGCATCTGCGGATGTGCGGCGTTGGCGCTTCGAAGCCGGATAAAGTGGCGCCACTCTCTTAAGTTCATGGTCATGACGATCTCGGTTTTCAGGGAGTTCGGAAGAATGCTTCTTGCCTCCTCCGGCTTTGCTCCGAGTTCGAGCATCTGGAAGTAATACTGCTCTGCAGCTTCCATTGCTTTCTGCCATACCTCGTATTTTTTACGGTCGTTCTCGTCGTCCAGATCATAGGAAAATCCGGTTGCCAGGTCGATACAGGTGATCTGGTTTCCAAATTTATCTTTCGAATAGTTGCAGTAGCGGGTGCTCTCCTGGCTGTAGCTTGCGATACGGTGGCGGACGATCTCATGGGTCACGCCGCGGTCGCACGTTACTTTTACAGTGATGGAGCCGTGCTCAATGACGGATTCATGGCCGCGTTTGATGATGCCTGCGATGAATTTCTCTGCAGTGCCTTCTCCAATGCGCTCCTCGCTCTTGTAGCAGACTCTTCCGATTTTCTCGATCCGGCGCAGCATATCCTCGTAGGATTCGGTGCTCAGGATTTCAATTTCCGGCTGTATTGTAATCATAATTTTCCTCTTTCTATTATTTCCTGGTAAATCTGCGCAGCATCGGCAGTACCTCGCGCAGCGTATCCAGGGTGTAATCAATCTGTTCCAGTGTCGTAAATTCGCTGAAGCTGAACCGCACGGCAGACTCCATCTCGGCTTTCGATGCGCCGATGGCAGTCAGCGTCGGGCTTCCGGCTCTCTTGTGTGATGAGCAGGCGCTTCCGGCGGAAACGTAAATCTGGCGGTCCTCCAGCGTGTGCAGCAGCACTTCACTGCGCACATTTAAGAACGATGCATTGACAATCTGCGGCGCACCCTCTTCTTCCGGCATGCCATGGATGACCACATCGTCCAGCTCCCGTAATCCTTCGATCAGACGGTGTTTGCAGGCACACATCTGCGCGGTCTGCTCGTCAAAATGCTTGTAAACGATCTCAGCGGATTTCGCAAGGCCTGCGATGCCCGGCACATTGTCGGTTCCGGAACGCATGCCGTTCTGCTGGCCGCCGCCTAAGATCAGCGGACGGATTTTTACTTTCTCATCAATATATAAAAAGCCGCTTCCCTTCGGTCCGTGGATCTTGTGGCCGCTCACGGAGAGCATGTCGATGCCCATCCGTTTCGGATAAATCCGGTATTTGCCGAACGCCTGGATCGCATCGACATGAAAATACGTTTTCGGATTTTTCGCCTTGATTCTGCGTCCGATCTCCCCGATTGGCTCAACAGCACCGATCTCATTGTTGACATACATAATCGAAACGAGAATCGTCTCCGGCGTGATCGCTTCTTCGAGTTCGTTCACATCCACAAGGCCTTCTTTATTTACCGGCAGGCGCGTAATACAGAACCCCTGCTCCTCCAGAAATGCCAGCGGTGCCGACACGGCCGGGTGCTCGATCGCGCTTGTGATGATGTGGTTTCCCGTTCTCTTATTTGCCATTGCTGTTCCGACGAGCGCCCAGTTGTCGGACTCTGTGCCACCGGAGGTAAAGAAAATTTCTTTTTCTTTGACTTTCAGAATCTTTGCCAGCGTTTCCTGGGCGGTTCTGATATATTGTTCTGCTTCTACCCCTTTTTGATGCATCGCAGACGGATTTCCATAATGATTTACCATCAGATCACAGACGAGATCTGCGGTTTCCTGATAAACACAGGTGGTTGCGGAATTGTCCAGATATGCTTCCATTATCTTGTTCGTTCCCTTCCTTCTAAAAGATACACCAGAATGGAAAGTACGGTCATTCCGGCTGTTTCCGTGCGCAGAATACGCTTTCCGAGCGTAATCGGCTCTACCTTTTCCTTCATGGCCATTTCCACTTCCGCTTCGTCGATGCCGCCCTCCGGTCCGATCAGGATCGCAATAGATTCACCCGGTTCAATGGATTCCAGAATTCTTCTCGTTCCTTCCATCCCCTCTGCGTTCTCATACGGCATCAGGCGAACGTCTGATTCTGCCATCATTGCAAGCGCCTGCTGAAATGTAACAGGCATGTGTACCGTCGGAATCTGCATCCGTTTGGACTGCTTTGCCGCACCAAGCGCGATCGTCTGCCAACGCTCTGCTTTCTTTTCCGCCTTTTTCCGGTCCAGCTTCACAACGCAGCGTTTCATCTCCACCGGAACAATTTCCGTCGCACCAAGTTCCACTGCTTTTTGGATGATCAGTTCCATTTTGTCACCTTTTGGCAGACCCTGAAACAGTACAATTCCGGACGGGAGTTCTCTGTCTGCTGCTGTGACTTCTTCTACTGCGGCAAGAACCTCCCCTTCCGGGAAATCCGAAACGGCACAATGATATTCCTTTTCGCCTCCGGTACTGACCAGTATTTTTTCGCCCGGCCGCATGCGGAGCACATTTTTGATGTGATTAACGTCACTGCCCGTGATGTGGACAGTGCCGTCATAAATCTGACTTTCTTCTACAAAAAAACGGTACATGAATCTGTTCTCTTTCTCTTCTGGTGTTTCGCTTTTCTTAATTTACATCGGTTTTCTTGCTGTAACAGAAACCCATTCGCCCTGATGTGTAACTTCAACCACTTCAAGTCCCGCTGCAACGACTGCCTCTTTGACAACTTCCTCTTTCACATCGAGAATGCCGGATGTGATATAAACAGCGCCCGGCTTCATCTGGTGTACGATTACCGGCGTCAGCGGAACGAGAACATCTGCAAGAATATTGGCGGTAACGATATCGTATTTCTCGTATCCGACTCTGTCCTGTACTTCTTTGTCATCAATGATATTTCCGATCATCATATCAAAAGCTTCTACCGGAATTCCATTGACTTCTTTGTTTTCCTCAACCGCAGGAACCGCACACGGATCGAGGTCTGTTCCGACCGCATGACGCGCACCAAGCTTCAGTGCAATAATCGAAAGAATACCGCTTCCGGTTCCGACATCAAGCAGCTCGGTATCCTTTGTCACATATTTCTTTAACTGACGGATGCAAAGCTGTGTTGTCTCATGCATACCCGTTCCAAAGGCTGTGCCCGGATCAATATGGATGATCATTTTATCCCGGTCTTCCGGCTTTACTTCCTCCCAGGACGGGATGATCAGAATGTCGTCCACATAGAACTGTTTGAAATACTGTTTCCAGTTGTTGATCCAGTCCTTGTCCTCTGTCTCAGACTCTGTGATGGTGCACTCTCCAAGGTCCAGGAACTCCTGCATTTCTGCAAGTGCCGCGCGGACATCTGCAAGAACCTTCTCCTTGTCCTCATCCACATCGAGGTAAAAATTCAGATAGGCAATGCCGTCGTCATCCGGAATATCCGGCATGATATCCACGAACATCTGCTGTTTGTCGCTCTCGGTCAAAGGCTGTTTGTCCTGAATTTCCACGCCTTCGATTCCCACATCGGCCAGAGTGGAGATCACAATGTCTTCCACTTCCGATCTTGTTTTTAATGTAA
>SAMEA3387437__coassemble_1390_pt1 | contig 13333 bp, 7 predicted proteins | sample SAMEA3387437__metabat2_low_PE_008 | metagenome-assembled genome bin SAMEA3387437 (sample SAMEA3387437) | Felis catus | biome: Faeces | place: United Kingdom | collected 2012
TATCCCCTTCTAGGGGGAGAACATGCCACCCGCTAAGCGGGTGGTCATGACTTACTGAAGCAAAAATAGCCGAAAAGCCTGTTCTACCGTATCGGTCATATTTTCTGCCGCATTTTTCACATCCATAGCTTCTTCGAGTGAAACGACGCTTCGCAGAATCGGGAAAAAGGCATCAATTCCGGCGGCGTTGCATGCAGATGCATCCTTTGTGACACAGCCTGAGAACGCAAGGACAGGTTTGCCGTATTCTTTTGAAAGTTTTGCAACTCCGATCGGCGCTTTTCCCATCACGGTTTGTCCGTCGAGCCGTCCCTCGCCGGTGATGACAAGATCAGCGTCTCTCACATCATCACGAAGTCGGGTTTCATCCAGTACGATCTGAATGCCGGGTTCCAGTGAAGCAGAAAGAAACGTTTGAAAAGCAAATCCAAGTCCGCCCGCAGCACCCGTTCCGGGAAATTCCGCATCGACGTTCGGGAATGTTTTCTGGCAGAGCGCGGCGTAGGAGGCAAGCGATGTGTCCATACGTTTGATCATGACAGCATCCGCGCCCTTCTGCGGTCCGAAAACGGCGCTGCAGCCGTTGGAACCGCAGAGCGGATTCGTTACATCGCAGGCAATACGGAAGGTGCATTCCGAAAGTTCCGGCAGAACGTGATCTGTCGTAATCGCGGTAAGAGATTCCAGCCCGACGGCACCAAAAGGAACCTGTTTTCCTTCTGCATCGAGCAGTCCGAAACCGAGTGCCTGCAGCATACCAATACCGCCGTCATTCGTGGCACTTCCGCCGATTCCGATAATAAAATGGCGGCAGCCACGCAGAACCGCATCCTGGATTACTTCACCGACACCGTATGTCGTTGTATACAACGGATTTCGTTCCGTATCCGAAACAAGCGTAATTCCAGCTGCACCGGACATCTCAATAACAGCTGTCTGTGCCTGTTCTATTACGCCATACGTACACGAAACTGTCTTTTGTGCCGGCCCCGTCACAGGAACGGACACAAACTGTCCGCCGAGTCCTTCCGTCAGAGCCTGTACCGTCCCTTCTCCTCCGTCCGCCAGTGTCCGCACAACCGTTTTAACATCTGGATCCACCCTGTGAATCCCTTGCGCAGCAGCATTCCCGGCCTGAAGAGATGAGAGACTTCCTTTAAATGAATCAATTGCAATTGCAACTTTCAAACTTTCACTTCCGTTTCCTTATAAGATACCATGATTTTACCATCCCCATGTCCAAATAGCAACGCACACCCCCGAAAATCCCGTAAAATCGCGGAAAAGAACCGATAAAATATGCTTTCCACTCTTGACAACGCTTACAGCCCCTAGTTATAATAAGGCATGAAAAACGATGACGAAGACAGTAGTCTGCGCGTGAACGGTCTGTGGAAAGCGAGCCGGGGATGGTGGGAGTCCGGTACAAGTAGCGGCAGGTGAACATCACTTCCAAGTTGCAGTTCTGAATCTGCGTACCCGGCGCATAAAATATAGAAAGCCGGAGAGCAGTGGTAAGAAGTTGCCGGCCGTTCCCCGTTACAGGAAATGCATATGATAGTATGTAACAGGTGGTTACGATAAGTACAGCTTTCGTCCTATTACAGGGCGGGAGCTTTTTCTTATTTTACGCGAGCAAATCAAACGAGAAACTTAAGTTTCAGGAGGTACAAGCATGTACAAGAAAGTTTCAACCGACATGAACTTTGTCGAGAGAGAAAAACAGGTTGAGAAGTTCTGGGAAGACAATCAGATCTTCGAGAAAAGTATGAAAGTGCGTGAAGGAAATCCGTCCTACGTATTCTATGACGGACCGCCGACCGCAAACGGAAAACCGCACATCGGCCACGTAGAGACCCGTGTTATCAAGGATATGATTCCGAGATACCGTACTATGAAAGGCTATCAGGTACCGAGAAAAGCAGGCTGGGATACCCACGGACTGCCGGTAGAGCTGGAAGTTGAGAAAAAGCTCGGTCTGGACGGAAAAGACCAGATCGAAAAATACGGCGTAGAGCCATTTATCGAGCAGTGTAAAGAAAGCGTATGGAAATACGAGGGAATGTGGGAAGACTTCTCCCATACCGTTGGCTTCTGGGCTGATATGAAAAACCCATACGTTACGTATCATAACGACTACATCGAGTCCGAGTGGTGGGCATTAAAAGAGATCTGGAAGAAAGGTCTTCTGTACGAAGGACACAAAATCGTTCCTTACTGCCCGCGCTGCGGTACCCCGCTTTCTTCCCACGAAGTAGCACAGGGATACAAAGATGTCAAAGAACGTTCAGCCGTTGTCCGCTTTAAAGTAAAAGGCGAGGACGCTTACATCCTGGCATGGACCACCACACCGTGGACCCTTCCGTCCAACGTTGCACTCTGCGTCAACCCGGATGAGGATTATGTAAAAGTAACAAGCAAAGGATATACCTATTATATGGCAGCTGCTCTGGTAGACACCGTTCTCGGTGAGGGCGCTGAAATCCTGGAGCATTATCAGGGTAAAGATCTCGAGTTCAAAGAGTACGAGCCGCTGTTCCCGTACGCTGAGAAGAGAATCGGAAACAAAAAAGCATACTATGTAGTCTGCGATACCTACGTAACACTGACCGATGGTACCGGTGTTGTTCATATCGCTCCTGCATTTGGTGAGGACGACTCCAAAGTTGGTCACAGATACGATCTTCCATTTGTACAGTTAGTAAACGAAAAAGGTGAGATGACAGAGGAAACTCCGTGGGCAGGCACCTTCTGCAAGAAAGCAGATATGGCCGTTCTGCAGGCACTCGAGGACAAGGATCTTCTGTTTGATGCGCCGCTGTTTGAGCACAGCTATCCGCACTGCTGGAGATGTGATACTCCGCTGATCTACTACGCACGTGAGACCTGGTTCATCCGCATGACTGCAGTAAAAGAGGATCTGATCCGCAACAACAACACCATCAACTGGATTCCGGAGAGCATCGGAAAAGGACGCTTCGGCGACTGGCTGGAAAACGTTCAGGACTGGGGACTTTCCAGAAACCGTTACTGGGGAACTCCGCTTCCGGTATGGCAGTGTGAATGTGGTCATCAGGACTGCATTGGCAGCATCGAAGAACTGAAAGAAAAAGCCGACAACTGCCCGGATGACATCGAGCTTCACCGCCCATACATCGACGCAGTGACCATTAAGTGCCCGAAATGCGGTAAAGAGATGCACCGTGTACCGGAGGTTATCGACTGCTGGTTCGATTCCGGCTCCATGCCGTTTGCACAGCATCACTATCCATTCGAGAACAAAGAAACCTTCGAGAAACAGTTCCCGGCACAGTTTATTTCCGAGGCTGTAGACCAGACACGTGGATGGTTCTACTCCCTGCTTGCAATTTCCACTTTGCTGTTCAACAAAGCACCGTACGAGAACGTTATCGTTCTTGGTCTGGTACAGGATGAGAACGGACAGAAGATGAGTAAATCCAAAGGAAATGCGGTAGATCCGTTTGACGCACTGCAGACCTACGGTGCCGATGCGATCCGCTGGTACTTCTACACCAGCAGCGCTCCGTGGCTGCCGAGCCGTTTCGCAGGCAAGACGGTCGTGGAAGGACAGAGAAAGTTCATGGGAACCCTGTGGAACACCTACGCATTCTTTGTTCTGTATGCAAACATCGACAACTTCGATGCAACAAAATACAGTCTGGAGTATGACAAACTGGCTGTTATGGATAAATGGCTGCTGTCCCGTCTGGAATCCACTGTAAAAGCAGTAGACGACAACCTGGCAAATTACCGGATTCCGGAAGCAGCAAAAGCACTGCAGTCCTTCGTGGACGATATGAGTAACTGGTATGTACGCCGTTCCCGTGAACGTTTCTGGGCAAAAGGCATGGAGCAGGATAAGATCAATGCTTACATGACTCTGTACACCGCACTGGTGACCGTTGCAAAAGCAGCAGCTCCGATGATTCCGTTCATGACAGAGGATATTTATCAGAACCTCGTAAAGAGCATCGATGCAAGTGCACCGGAAAGTATCCATCTGTGCGACTTCCCGGAGGTACATGAGAACTGGATCGATCCGAAGATGGAAGAGGATATGGCAGACCTGCTGGAGATCGTCGTTATGGGACGTGCCGCAAGAAATACTGCCAATATCAAAAACCGTCAGCCGATCGGAACCATGTACGTGAAGAGCGAGTTCCAGCTTTCCGAATTCTACAAAGAGATCATCGAGGACGAGCTGAATGTCAAAGAAGTTGTATTTAAAGATGACATCGCAGATTTCATCAGCTACAGCTTCAAACCGCAGATGCGTACCGTAGGACCAAAATACGGAAAACTCCTGAATAAGATCAAAACCGTACTGTCTGAGCTTGATGGAAACAAAGCAATGGCAGAGCTGAAGAGCACCGGTGAACTTAAACTTGACATCGACGGAGAGGAAATTGTATTATTAGAAGAGGATTTGTTGATTGATATGGCGCAGATGGAAGGCTATGTCTCCGAATCCGATCATACAATCACCGTTGTTCTGGATACCAACCTGACTCCGGAACTGATCGAAGAAGGCTTTGTACGTGAGCTGGTAAGCAAAATCCAGACCATGCGTAAAGAGGCAGGCTTTGAGGTTATGGACAAGATCCATGTATACGCAAAAGACAACGATAAGATTGTAGACATCATGAAAAACCATGGGGATGAAATTAAATCTGAAGTTCTGGCAGAAGATATCGTGACTGGAGAGACAAAGGGCTATGAGAAGGAGTGGAATATCAACTCCGAAAAGGTTACCATGGCAGTAGAACGTATCTAAGATTATTTTTGGATGTGTTTTCACGACGATCATTAATATGAAATTGGCCTGCGAGCGGGGAGAAAAACAAGCTCTCCGCTCGCAGACTGCTATTAAGGAGGACGCAGATGTTAAACGCCGAGTTCAAAAAAGAAACTTTTAAGAACAGTGTGAGAGAGAATGTAAAAATGTTGTACAGAAAGAACCTGGAAGAGGCTTCCCAGCAGGAGATTTACCAGGCAGTCTGCTATGCAGTAAAAGATGTTATTATTGATAACTGGCTGAAAACCCAGAAGGCAATGGACGAACAGGATCCGAAAATTCTGTACTATATGTCCATGGAGTTCCTGATGGGCCGTGCACTTGGAAATAACCTGATCAACCTGACTGCATATAAACAGGTACAGGAAGCTCTCGAGGAAATGGGACTGAACCTGAACCTTCTGGAGGATCAGGAGAGAGATCCGGCTCTTGGAAACGGCGGTCTTGGCCGTCTGGCAGCATGCTTTCTGGATTCTCTGGCTACTCTTGGATATCCGGCGTACGGCTGCGGTATCCGTTACAAGTACGGTATGTTCAAACAGCAGATCCGCGACGGTTATCAGGTAGAAGTACCGGATAACTGGCTGAAAAACGGCTATCCATTCGAGCTGAAACGTCCGGAGTATGCAAAAGAGGTAAAATTCGGCGGATATGTGGCGCAGGAGTACGATGAGGCTACCGGACGCGTAAACTTTGTGCAGAAGGATTACCAGTCTGTCAATGCAATTCCTTACGACATGCCGATCGTAGGATATGACAACGACGTTGTAAATACTCTGACTATCTGGGATGCAGAGGCTATTCAGGACTTCTCATTGGATTCCTTCGACAAGGGTGATTACCACAAAGCTGTTGAGCAGGAAAACCTTGCAAAGACCATCGTAGAGGTTCTGTATCCGAACGATAACCATTACGAAGGAAAAGAGCTGCGTCTGAAACAGCAGTATTTCTTTATTTCTGCAAGCGTACAGAGAGCAGTTGCAAAATATAAAAAACAGCACGATGATATTACGAAGCTGTATGAGAAGGTTACCTTCCAGCTGAATGATACCCACCCGACCGTAGCTGTTCCGGAGCTGATGCGAATTCTGATGGATGTGGAAGGCCTTGGCTGGGATGAGGCATGGGAGATTACGACAAAGACCTGTGCATACACGAACCATACGATTATGGCAGAGGCACTTGAAAAATGGCCGGTTGACCTGTTCTCCAGACTTCTTCCGCGTATCTATCAGATCGTAGAAGAGATCAACCGCCGCTTCCTGATCCAGGTAAGAGAGCAGTACCCGGGTGATGAGGAAAAAGTCCGCCAGATGGCAGTGATCTACGACGGACAGGTTCATATGGCTCGTCTGGCTATCGTAGGCGGATATTCTGTCAACGGTGTTGCAAAGCTTCATACCGAGATCCTGAAAAAACAGACCTTAAAAGACTTCTACGAAATGACTCCGGAGAAGTTCAACAATAAGACGAACGGTATTACACAGCGTCGTTTCCTGCTTCACGGAAATCCGCTTCTGGCTGACTGGGTAACTGAGTATGCCGGAAATGGCTGGATTACCGATCTTCCGAAGATCAAAAAGATTGCTGAGCTTGCAGATGATACACAGGCACAGAAGGAATTTATGGAGATTAAACACAAAAATAAAGTTCGCCTGGCAAAATACATCAAAGAGCATAACGGCATTGATGTAGATCCGAACTCTATTTTTGACGTTCAGGTAAAGCGTCTGCATGAGTACAAACGCCAGTTTATGAACATTCTTCATATTATGTACCTGTATGACCGTCTGAAAAAGAACCCGGATATGCCGTTTTACCCAAGAACCTTTATCTTTGGAGCGAAAGCTTCCGCAGGCTATGAGCGTGCAAAAGCAATCATCAAACTGATCAACTCCGTTGGGGATGTCGTAAATAACGATCCGACCATCAAAGGAAAGATCAAAGTCGTATTTATCGAGGATTATCGTGTCAGCAACGCAGAGCTGATCTTTGCAGCTGCCGATGTTTCCGAGCAGATTTCTACCGCAAGTAAAGAGGCTTCCGGTACCGGTAACATGAAGTTCATGCTGAACGGTGCCCTGACTCTTGGAACCATGGACGGTGCAAACGTAGAGATCGTTGAGGAAGTTGGAAAAGAGAACGCCTTTATCTTCGGACTTTCCGCAGATCAGGTTATCGAATATGAGAACAACTACACCTACGATCCGATGAGCTACTTCATCCACGATCAGGACATCCACAACGTAGTGATGGATCTGATCAGCGGAAGATACTCAAACGGCGACACCATGATGTTCCGTGATCTGTATGACTCCCTGCTCACACCGAAGAATGCTCCGCGCCCGGATATGTACTTTACCCTGGCAGACTTCAAGTCCTATGCGGCAGCACAGGAGCGTGTTGAGGATAAATACAGAAATACTTCTGCATGGGCAAGAAGCGCGATCCTGAATACCGCACACAGCGGCAAATTCACATCCGACCGTACCATCCAGCAGTATGTAGATGATATCTGGCATCTGGACAAGATTACTGTCAGAAAGTAATCGGAATCAAATATAAGTAGTTAGGGGACACCTGCTTTTCCGGGAAAAACCGGAGGGGCGGGTGTTCTTTTTTGATGCCCGCTGGAAGGATTTGCATCCCGAAAAATGCCTGCAAAACAGGCATTCTTTTGACATTCTACGGGGAGTGTGGTACACTGTTCGTGTCTATGAACTAAAACAATCTGAAATGTATTGAGGTGAAAAGATTGGATAAAGCTGAATATCAAAGCCGGCTGGAAGAGCTGAACAGTCTGGTAAAAAAAGAGGACTATGAGGGGGCACTTGCAGTTGTAGAAGCCGTTGACTGGCGGCGTGTCAAGAGTCTGCGCACGCTCGGCATGGTAGCGGATGTCTATGAGGCGAACAAACGATATCCGGAGGCGAAGAAGATTCTGCTGATGGCGTATGACCGTTCCTCCATCGGAAAGGGCATTCTGTATCGCCTGGTAGAGGTCTCCGTAAAAATGAAAGACTTTGATGAGGCGATTGACTTTTACAACGAGTTTGAAGCAGTCGCACGTCACGATAATTCCCGGTATCTGCTGAAATACAAGATTTTAAGAGGACAGAAAGCGCCGCTTGAGGAGCAGATTTCCCTTCTGGAGGAATACAAAGAGCGGGAATTTACCGAGAGATGGGCATATGAACTGGCAAACCTTTACAGCAAAGCCGGAGAGACGCAGAAATGCATCGATGCCTGTGATGAGCTGATCCTGTGGTTCAGCGAGGGCAAATATGTAACAAAGGCAATGGATCTGAAAATGAAGTACGAGCCGCTGTCACCGTCCCAGCAGATCAAATACGAGCATCGTTTTGACTACAAAAAGAATGAAGAGCCGTCCGAGGATCCGGAAGCACTTAAAGTGCGGTTAGCCGGAGAGAGCGGAGCCGGTGAAATGGCTGCGACGAAAGAGCCGGCAGAGACGCCGGAAGTAAAACCGGTAAACGGCGGTGTGATGAGCCAGTATGTGGCCGGTGAAGAAGAAAAAGAAGCCAGTTCGCCGTACGAAGCATATGAGAAAACACAGCAGGCCGAGGCAGATGCAGAGCAGGTGCAGGAGTACGAAGCACTGCAGCAGACAGAGGAGCCGATCGAGGAGATTCCGGAAGAGCAGGCGTATGCAGACAGCACGCCGACGTACCTTGGAAATACGATCGATCTTCACGCAGAGCTTGCAAAGAGCATCCGCGATGTCTTCTCCTTCCGCGGAAAGAAACAGGAAGAGACGGCAGTCGAGGAAGAGACAAGCGAAGAGCCGGTACAGTACGAAGTAAAAGATCTGGAGCCGGAGCAGCTTGATGTAAACGTAGAGGTATCCCCGGATGCCAACACGACGATCAAGACAAGACCGCGGCCAAAACCGAAGGAAAAAGCCGAGCCGGTAATGCCGAAAGCACCGAAGCCGGAGAAGAAATACGAAGAGCCGGACCTTGAAGCACTGTTCCAGGAGACCGCAGCAAACCTGTCGGAGGAAGTTGCGGAGGAAGAAGCAGAAGAGCCAGTGGAACCGGCAGCAGAAGCCGAAACCGCAGAGCAGCCGATGGATCCGGAGTCCGAGGCAGAGGCACGGGAAGCGGCAGAGGAGCCGCAGGCGGAAGCTGAGCCGGAAGAAGCAGCAGAACCGGCAGATGAAGCGGAAACCGAAGAGATCACAGAACCGGCGGATGAGGCTGAAACCGAAGAAGCTGCAGAGCCGATGGATGAAGCTGAGATCGAAGAGATTATAGAACCGGCAGCCGAGGCTGAAATCGAAGAAGCAGAAGTTACAGAACCAGCAGTGGAAGCTGAAACAGAAGCAGCCGAGATGGCTCAGGCGGAAGCCGAAATTGAGGAAACCGTAGAACCGGCGGAGACGCCGTCCATGGATGCAACGGTTGTCATCCCGGATCTGAAACCGGCAGAGGAGACACGGCCGACCATCGATTTTAGTGAGCTTCAGGCAGCGCTGAACGCAGAAGTGCAGGAAGCTGAAAAAGCATCGGAAATCGAACTGCCGGACGAGCCGGAAACTGCGGAAGCAGAACCTGCTGATGAGCCGGAAAGCGAAACAGAGCCGGAAACCCCGGCCGAGACTGAGCCAGCCGATCCGTTTGAGCCGGCAGGAACCCAGCCGATCGAGATTACCCCGGAGGAAATCGAAATCGAAGTTCCGACCGAGCCAAAGCGTGAGCGCGTATCCGATGCGACGATCAACATGAGCATCGAAAAAACAACGGATGCCACCGTTCAGCTGATCCGCGACAACATTCCGGAAGGAACTGTTGCGAAATCGATTGAAGAGGTGCTCCGCGAGGAGACGCCGGAGGAGGCAAGACTCCGCATCCTGAACGACACCCAGCCGGATAAGCTGAGTGATGAGCAGAAAGCGCTGTTTACTTACTTTGCGAAAGTTCCAGGCATGGATATCCAGATTCTGGATGCAATGCATGGTGTTTATCATTACGCAGGCGACCGTACTTCCCGTCATGGAAACATTGCCATTATGGGCGGATACGGTACTGGAAAAACGAAGCTGTCGGAGGATCTCGTCCGTGCAATCTGTGCTGACTTAAAACTTCCGGCAACGAAGATGGCCCGTCTGGATGCATCTGTTCTGAACAAAAAGGACTGTGCGCAGATTGTTTCAAAGCTGGCGGGAGGTTTCCTCCTGATCGAGCGTGCCGGTCTGATGTACCCGGAGACGATCGAGAAGCTGTCGCAGGCAATGGATTTCCGTACCGACAGTCTGGTTCTGATCATCGAGGATGAGAAGGTCAGCATGAGAGGTCTTCTGCGGAATTACCCTGATTTTGCGAAGAAGTTTGAGACGGTCATTTCGATTCCTGTTTTCACGAACGACGAGCTGGTTACGTTTGCCCGCACGTATGCGCGTGAGAATGGATACAAGATGGACGAGATGGGTGTGCTTGCTCTGTATACACAGATTGGCAACAATCAGAAGGAGGGCGAGCCGATGACGATTTCACAGGTCAAAGATATGGTGGATCGTGCCATCGCCCATGCAGAAAAGGGAACCCGTAAATTCGGAAGACGCATGTCCAGAAAGCATACCGATGCGGACGACCGCGTGATTCTTTACGAGAAAGACTTTGAGTTCTAAATACATGGAGAATTTATGGAGAAAGTAAAACCGTGGCTCGGGGAGCCGCAGAATACAATAGCCGTACTGCAGAAGTACGGCTTTGTATTTCAGAAAAAGTATGGTCAGAATTTTCTGATCGATCCACATGTGCTGGATAAGATTGTAGCCGCTGCAGGTATCGGACCGGACGATTTTGTTGTGGAAATCGGACCTGGTATCGGTACGCTGACGCAGTATCTTGCGTATGCTGCGCGGAGTGTGTGTGCGGTGGAAATTGACAAGAATCTGATCCCGATTCTGGAGGATACGCTGTCGGATTATGATAATGTTGAGGTTATCAACAATGATGTTTTGAAGGTGGATCTGGCGGCGCTGGCGAAGGAGAAGAACAACGGACGGCCGATCAAGGTTGTGGCGAATCTTCCGTATTATATTACGACGCCGATTATTATGGGATTATTTGAGAATCATGTGCCGGTGGATTCGATTACGGTTATGGTTCAGAAGGAGGTTGCGGACCGGATGCAGACGGGGCCGGGATCGAAGGATTACGGGGCGCTGTCGCTGGCGGTGCAGTATTATGCGGAGCCGTATATTGTGGCGAATGTGCCGCCGAACTGTTTTATGCCGCGGCCGAAGGTTGGAAGTGCGGTGATCCGGTTGACGCGTCATGAGGTGATGCCGGTGGAGACGAAGGATGAGAAGTTGATGTTCTCCATTATTCGGGCGTCGTTTAATCAGAGACGGAAGACGCTGGCGAACGGACTGAAAAATTCGGAGCTGCTGCATTTTTCGAAAGAGGAGATTGAGGCTGCAATCACAGCCTGCGGCTGGCCGCTTACGATTCGTGGGGAGGCATTGAATTTACAGGAGTTTGCGCGGTTGACGGATGAATTGTGTAAATAGAGGGGACGCCTCGCCGCCGCTCGTCCGCCCTTGCGTGATGCGCATGGCAGCGGTGGAAAAGCGGGGGAAAAGGGCATGAAAAAAAGCACCGTTGGCGAAACAGTGCTTTCTTTCATTTTTATTTTTAAAGGAAGGAGAGCCGATTTTCTAATCGGCAATATGAAAAAGAAAATTGTGTAAATAATGTTGGCATTCATTATTTATACTTTTAGTATACGGGTAAATTATGTTGAAAGCGTGTTCATGTTGTAAAAAAATCATGAACAAATTGTGACTATTCAGAGCCATGCGAAATTTCAGAACAAATTGCGAATCATGCTTGCATGAATGAGCACTTTTTTCTGAAATTTCATATGGCGAGAAGCCACATCAAGATGCAGCGCAGCGGAATCGAGATGGGGCTCTGAACAGGGACTTATTTCTGAGTTGTGTTCGCAATTCATGTTTCTATAGCAATCCCCGAAAATAATGCAAAAAATTCAGCACCGCAGAGCGTGAATTACTGCGTCACAGATTTTCGTCGTACCCCGGTACGCCTTCAAATCTGTTCCTTGCAATTCGCGCTCTGCAGCACTGCCTTTTTTGCATTATTTTCGGGGATTGCTATAGGTTACAGGTCCAGCAGCTTAAAGGTGGAAATTCCGAGGAAGTTTCGGGAGCAGAGGCTGATTCCGCCCATGAGGACGGAGACATCCTGCAGGTGAGCCGGGAGGACGTGGAGGTACCAGCGGAGGCGGTTCTGGATTCCGGAGGTGATTTCGTCGATCAGACCCGGGATGTAGTTGGTGAAGGAGCTGTTGATGACGATGACGTCCGGGTTGAAGGTGTGGAGAACCGTGTTCAGGCTGATTCCGATGTAGTGGGTGAAATCCTGCATTACTTTGCGGGCGTTGGGGCTGCCTTCCTGGTAATACTGGATGAAGCGTTCGACGGAGACGTTTTCTAGGCCTTCAGCGGCGGCGAAATCGTTCAGGACGGCGGCTTCGGAGATGTACTGTTCGAGGCAGCCGTGGTTGCCGCAGGGGCAGGGCCGGCCATCGGGGAAGAGGATGGTGTGGCCGAATTCGCCGGCGTAGCCGTTCTGGCCGGTGTAGAGTTCGCCGTCAATGAGGATTCCCATGCCGACGCCTTCGTGGATGTTCAGGAAGATCATATTTTTAAAGTGCTCTGCGCAGGCGGCTTCGCCGATGACGGAGAGGTTGGCTTCGTTTTCTACGATGACAGGGACCTGAAATTCTTCTTCGAGGTAGTTTTTCAGGTTGGAGTGTTTCAGATCGTAGTAGGGTGTGAATAAAACGAGGTCGTCGCAGACGACGCCGTAGATTCCGATGGAGATTCCGACGAGGCCGCACGGTGTCTTGGGGAGGTCGGATTTGGTTTTGTGGAGGAGGGAAATCAGGTATTCCTCCAGGGAGAGGGATGGATCAATCGGGTATTCTTTTACAGTACATGATTTTCCCTTCAGATCTCCGGTGAGAATGGTGATCTTTTTTACGCCGAGATCGACGGCGATGATGGAACCGCAGCGATTATTAAAAGTAAGCAGAATCGGTTTTCGACCCATGGAAGTTTTTTCGGCGCTGCCGAGTTCTATGACGAGCTGGCGGTCGAGCAGTTCCTGGACGATGGTGGATACAGTTGCTTTTGTCAGATGCAGCATTTTCGCCAGATCTGCGCGGGAAAGCGGCGGATGGTTGGCGATTGCCTCGAGAACCAGGGCGCGGTTCATGTCTCGTATATATTCCTGATTTCCGGTACTCATAAAAAATCCTCCATTCTGCCGCATAAGCTGTAGATACTTGAGATATTTGCGTGTGTGACGAAACAGTACATATTTATATGGAAAATAAATAATATTCTTGTCAGCATATAATTCCTCCTAAAACATTGTACTATGCCGTATTGGCCCTAAGTTATCTCTTTGAGTTTTGAGCACATTTTTGCATTTCTAAAATAATTCAATTATCATTGTACCATAT
>SAMEA3387437__coassemble_1401_pt1 | contig 13187 bp, 11 predicted proteins | sample SAMEA3387437__metabat2_low_PE_008 | metagenome-assembled genome bin SAMEA3387437 (sample SAMEA3387437) | Felis catus | biome: Faeces | place: United Kingdom | collected 2012
TTATAACAGTACGTCGATTTTCTGGAACAGATGCACAGGACTTACAGCCTTATCTTATGGATTTTGCTTCTTATGATGTTGTTTCCAAGTATTATTCTTATGCGGTGCAATATTATAAGAATGCGGAGGATGAAATCCAGTGGCTGCCAATCTGTGGTATTCCGCAGACGATCATTGCCAACAAAACACTGTTTGATCAGTATGGCGTAAAGATTCCAGAAAATTATGAGGAATATGTACAGGCATGTCAGCAGTTTTATGATAATGGCATAAAACCGTATTCCATGGATCTTGGGGAAGACTGGTCTAATAATGAAATCATCCAGGCTGCAGCAATCGGTGAGTTTACAAGCCTGGATGGTATTGAATGGCGAAACGGTGCAGAGACTGCATCGGATGAAGTAAAGTTTGATGATGTATTATGGAAACGTATTTTTTCAGAAACCAGTCAGTTTCTTAAGGACTCGCATTTTGGTAAAGAAGATATCAATATTGATATCAATACAGGAACCCAGATGTTTGTCGAAGGAAAATCAGCAATGTTTCATGGACATCCGACGGTTATGCAGCAGCTGCAGAAACAGATGGATGCGGAGCTGATCCGTATTCCTTACTTTTCACAGACATCGGATGAATCCTATGTGTACATGACTCCGTCCTTAAACATTGCATTTAACAAAAACCTGGAAAAAGATCGGGAGAAACTGGATACTGCGCTGGATGTGCTGGATTGTATGATTTCAGAAGAGGGGCAAAAGCTGATTGCGGATGGAAGCGGTGTTATTTCATTGAATACAGATGTTCCAACCATGATGCAGGATGTGCCTGGACTGGAAGAGGAAATTAATCATAATGCTGTTTATATCCGATATTCCGCCCAAAAATCATTTGATGCAAGTCTTGAGGCTGTTCACGGATTACTGTCAGGGGAAATGGATGAAACACAGGCTTATGATACTTTTCGCAGTGTAATGAATCGTAAAGATCCAGAAGAAAAAGCAACGGTGAATTTTGAAAATGAATATTCCATTTCACTGAACGATAGAAATGGCCGTGATGCAGCATCTTCCATTTTAACTACGATCAGAGAAGAAAATGATGCACAGCTGGCTCTGGCACCATATTATTATTTCACTTCTTCTATGTACAAAGGAGAATGCACCAGCAGCCGGGTTGGCATGATGACAGCGAAGAGTTCAGATACACCATTATATGTTGCAAAAATCAATGGTAAACAGGTTTGTGAACTCGTGGAAAATTATCTCGCCGATGCTGATGAGAATTTTTATGTAACCAATAAATACGAATTACCAATTGCATCCGGTATGAAATTAATCGTCAGGCAGGAGGAAAACGGATTCTCATTAAAGGACATAGAAGTAAATAAGAAAAAAATCGACAAAGAAAAGGAGTACTCTATTCTTCTTACAGACACCACAATGTCTGTTTTGAAAAAAATAAATCCGGGATGTGAGATCGAGCAGATTAAGGACACAACATTATCAAGTGCATGGACTGCAACAATGGAAAACGGACAGCAGCCGTCAGCACCGGAAGATTATATAGAGGTTGAAAAATAAAAGTGGGAACAGAACAGGCGAAAACAAAAAGAAAAAAGATGATAGTACCATTGTTCTTTTTAATTCTTATCTTTTTAAACTTGATTTTTGTAAAGTTCCTTTTGAACAGGATGAACAGCTATATCGCAGAAAACGGGAAAAGCAGTATGGGAGCTGTTGTTGAACAGATACAGCAGACCTATGATCTGCAGGTGAATGGATACTACAGCCAGCTGCATTTGCTTGAGGATTCTCTTATTCAAGAGAAAGTGAGATCTATTGAACTGGATAGAAACAAGAAGTTCTTTGAGGCATGGCAGAAAGAATCTGAAAGTACACTTATATTTCTCCAGGAAAATGGAAAGGCAATAACCACTGATGGAACAAAACTTCGGGTTGACATGCCAAGTAAACTTTTGTTGGATTTGAGGAACGGATATAATATTGGAAAATTGGTTTCTCTTGATTACAACCAGAAGAAAAAAGATGGTTATCTGGTTGCAATTCCATGTCAGGAATATACGATTAATGGGGAAACTTATACGGCAATTGGAACCTTGTATGATCATTCAAAATTAGATTCCATGTTAAGTGTGAAAAGCTATAACGGGAATGCGTATCTGTTTATGCTGGATAACGACGGAAATATTACTTATACAAATCAGAAAGAAGATAAATTTTTCAGGAACTATTTCTTGTTAAAGCATTTAAAAGGAGATCAGGCTATCACTGAGGAAGAGGCTGATTCTCTTCAAAAAAAGCTGGATGGCAGAGAACAGGGGGTAGAACTTGTGGAAAGTGACAAACCTTACTATCTGGGATACTGTCCAATAGAAAATAATAACACCATGCTGATCTGTATTGTAGAAAAGAGTGTTGTAGATAATGTACTAAGAGATTATCAGAAAACAATAGTGTTTGAAACAATACTCATGGCAGGCTTTATACTTTTGCTTTTTGCCGGATTGTTCTACAGTATTTCCAGACGCAGTCTTGCTGAGCAAAAAGCTGAATACGAAAAAAGAAATAATGAGATTCAGACGCAGGCAATGAAGGAAATGGAGGAGTCCAATAAAAAACTGAAAAAAGCAAAGGACATTACAACGGAAGCCTTGCAGACCGCTGAAAATGCAAATAAGGCGAAAACAGATTTCCTGTCCAATATGTCACATGATATTCGTACACCAATGAATGCAATTATCGGCATGACATCATTGATCAGACATGATGCCGGTAATAAAGCGAAAGTAATAGAGTATGCAGATAAAATAGACATTTCATCACAGCATCTGTTAGGAATCATTAATAATGTTCTGGATATGAGCAAAATTGAGGCAGGAAAAACAGTTTTTAAGTATACCGATTTTTCCATCTTGGATTTTATTACAGAACTCAATACCATATTCCATTCACAGATAGACGAAAAAAATCAGACTCTTACAATCATAAAAGAAAACATCCGGCACGAGTGGGTGAACGGAGATCAGGTTCATCTGATGCAGATTTTCAGCAACTTGGTTTCTAATGCAGTGAAGTACACGCAGGAAGGTGGAAAAATTCAGTTTCTGGTAGAAGAATGTGAGACAAAGTCATCTGTCTACGCAAAGTACCGTTTCTTAGTCAGCGATAATGGCATGGGAATGTCGGCAGATTTCAAAGATACAATTTTTGATGCTTTTACTCGTGCTGAAAGTTCTATGACGAATAAGATACAGGGAACTGGTCTTGGAATGGCTATTACCAAAAATCTGGTTGAAGCAATGGGAGGCACCATTGATGTGGAGAGTGAACTGAGCCAGGGAAGCTGTTTTGAGGTTCTTATAGATCTGAGAATAGCAGAAGATAGATTTGTTTCTTCAGCAGAACGGGTAGAAAAGGATGAACCGGCTGGCAATGTCCTGAAAGGAATGAGGTTTCTGTGTGCGGAGGACAATGAGCTGAATGCAGAAATCCTGATGGAATTGTTAAAGATTGAGGGTGCAGAGTGTACAATCTGTGAAAATGGTAAAAGGGTCTTAGAGGCATTTGAGCAGTCTGCTCCGGGGGATTATGACATGATCCTGATGGATGTGCAGATGCCGGTTATGAATGGTTATGAGGCAACAAAAGCAATCCGAAGAAGCTCCCATGAACTGGCAAAGACAATTCCAATCATTGCTATGACCGCCAATGCGTTTTCTGAGGATATTCAGCATTCTCTGGCAGCCGGTATGAATGCCCATGTTTCAAAACCGGTTGAGATGAAGGTACTGGAAAAGACGATCAGAAGCATAAAATCCGGCGGGGGGCACCGAAATGCAGCTCATTGAACAGTGACAAATGGATATGGAAAAGAGCTGATGAAAGAATCTGGCATTGCCAGAACTTTCAATCAGCTCTTTTTTAGCATCAGTTCCCTCTTGACATTTTTTCATTTCCTGCTATACTTATCAAAAGTAATTACTAAAGATAACTAATTTTTAAACAGAAAGGAACCTTTTCCATGACACAGGAAAAATTAAAGCAGTTCCTGGATGCGTGTTTTGATGCAAAGCGTCTGATCGAGAAACTCCCGGACCTGCCGGACGGTATGAAGCCGCGGCAGGTGCATGTGCTGGATGCGGTGAATGAGATTCAGAAAAAGCAGGGCTTCTGCCGCGTCAGCGACATCAGCAGCTATATGAACACAACGCTGCCGAGCATCACCAAGCTGGTGCAGGAACTGGAGGAGAGAAATCTTCTCGTGAAACAGGCGGATGAAAAAGATAAGCGCGTGATCAACCTGACACTGACCGAAGAGGGAAAAGAGTTTGTGGAACTCCGCGTGACGCACTTTCACGGGGAATGGGCATCCCGCCTGCCAGATCTGGACGACGCGGTGGTGGACGAATTTGTGCATGCAATCACACGGATGCAGGAAACGATGCCGGGAATAAAAGGAGTGAAAAACAATGGCAAAAGAAAATAAGAAAGAAATATCGTTTGTAGAGGGACCGATTTTCCAGTCCCTGATCCGCTTTGCGCTGCCGGTGCTCGGCGCGCTGATTCTGCAGGCGGCTTACGGTGCGGTCGACCTTCTCGTGGTCGGCTGGTTCGGCGATGCGTCGAGTATTTCCGCTGTCGGAACCGGAAGCAACTTCATGCAGATGGTAACATTTATCATCACCAGCCTTGCGATGGGTTCGACCGTCATGATCGGCCAGCACATCGGCGAGGGCAAGCCGGATAAGGCCGGCAAAACCGTGGGAACCTCGATTGTTCTGTTCGCCATCATCGGTATCGCCATGACGGTGATTCTGGAGCTGTTCGCAGGCCCGATCGCCAATATTTTACAGGTCCCGGCGGAGTCTTTTGACAAAACCGTCCTCTACTTGCGGATCTGTTCCGGCGGTATTCTGGTCATCATCGCGTACAACGTCATCAGCAGCGTGCTTCGCGGAATCGGTAATGCAAATCTGCCGCTTTTATTCGTCGGCATCGCCTGCGCAGCCAATATTGCCGGAGATCTGTTCTTCGTCGGTGTGCTGAAACTGGACGTTGCGGGAGCAGCGCTTGCGACGGTTCTGGCGCAGCTGATTTCTGTCATCGCCTCCATGGGTGTGTTGAAAAAAGGCAATCTGCCGATTGAATTCAAAAAAGAAGACTGCCGCATCGACCGCGACGAGCTGAAGAAAGTCCTGAACGTCGGTGTGCCGATCGCGCTGCAGGAGACGACCGTACAGATTTCCTTCCTTGTGATCAACTCGATCATCAACGGCATGGGCCTGATGCCGTCCGCCGGGTACGGTGTGGCGCAGAAGCTGACCTCATTCATCATGCTGATCCCGTCCTCCGTGATGCAGTCTGTGTCAGCATTCGTGGCACAGAACACCGGAGCCGGAAAGAAAGACCGCGCGTGGAAGGGCTTCCTCACCGCAATCGCAACGGGCTGCTCTCTTGGAGTTGTGATTTTCTGCATCGGTTTCTTTGGTGGAAGTGTCATCTCCAGAATCTTCACGAGCGATCCGGCCGTTATCGAGCAGAGCGCCGCTTACCTGCGCGGTTTCGCACCGGAATGTATTCTGACCTGTGTGCTGTTCAGCAGCATCGGATACTTCAACGGCCGCGGCATCAGCATCCCGGTTATGATCCAGGGAATCACCTCCGCCTGCCTGATCCGTATTCCGCTGGCGCTGTTCTTCTCACACCTGCCGAATACGAACCTGACCTTCGTCGGCATGTCCACCCCGATCACAACCGTATACGGCATCTGCTTTTTCATGATCTGCTTTGCACGGTTAAAGAAAAAAGGGCAGATGTAATTGAATCAAACATAACAGAACTGCCTGGGAAACGGCACGGAGCGATCCGCCGTTTCCCAGGCAGTTTTTGGTATTGTTTGTCCGGAACTTTTTTGATACAATACAGACAGAAAGAGCGGAACCCTGTTCAGAAGGGACAGAACAGACGGAAAGGGGAAGAGGAGTGGATAACAGAGAAATCATCAATGAGACACTGGTCCATCTGTTTCACGAGATACAAAAACTGGAAGAAGAGGCGATCATCACCGAGGATTTCAAGGATCTGACGAACAACGATATGCACATCATCGAGGCCGTCGGCCTGGAGGGCGGCAATATGTCATCGATCGCGGCAAAGCTCGACATCACGGTCGGATCGCTGACAACGTCGATGAACAGTCTGGTGAAAAAAGGCTACACCGAGCGGGAGCGCAGCGAGAAGGACCGCCGGATCGTCTACATCCACCTGACCGGAAAGGGACGGCAGGCATTCCATCATCACGCAAAATTCCACGAGCAGATGACGGATGCTGTGATGTCGGAACTCGGAGAAGAGGAAGTGCAGGTGCTCGGGAAAACGCTGAAAGCGCTGACGGACTTCTTTCGGTCGTATAAAAAATAGAAACAAAAAGGCTTTTGCAGCCGGGACAGAATCAGAAAAATCTGTCCGGTATGCAAAAGCCTTTTTCGCATGGAAACGCATGGAAAAATGCTATTTTTCTACGCCGTTCTTCTCACAGATATCCGCGAGCACACACCGTTCACAGTGCGGTGTCGTCCGCGCAGTACAGACCTCGCGTCCGTGCTCCACAAACCGGTGGCAGAGCGAGCTTCCTTCTTCCGGCGGCACAATTTTCCAGAGTGCCATCTCCACCTTCTTCGGATCCTTGCAGTCATGCACGAGCCCGATGCGGTTGCACAGCCGGATGCAGTGCGTATCCGTCACAATCGCAGGCTTTTTGAATACATCGCCCATAATCAGGTTCGCACTTTTCCGTCCCACGCCCGGGAGCTTCAAAAGTGCGTTAAAGTCATCCGGCACCTGGCTGTGGTACTCGTCGCGCAGCATGCGCATGCAGGCGTTGATGTCGCGTGCCTTGCTCTTTCCAAGACCGCACGGCCGCACAATTTCCTCGATTTCCTCCGGTGTCGCGTTTGCCAGCGCATCGATATCAGGATACTTTGCGTAGAGATCCTCCACCACAACATTGACCCGCGCATCGGTGCACTGTGCGGCCAGGCGGACACTGACGAGCAGCTTCCACGCCTGGTCATAGTCAAGCGTACAGTCGGCGTCAGGATATTCTTGTTTCAAACGTTCAATGACGGCAAGCGCCAGTTTTTCTTTTGTCATCGTGTTAAACTCCCATTCTCAAAGATATAAAAACAGCGAAAGCTATCAGGATCCTTTCTCGCGTGCTGCCTTCCGAAGCTGCAGCGGCGTCGTGTGAAACCGCTCGCGGAAGAGGCGGTGAAACAGCTTATCGTTTGTAAAGCCATGCTTTTCCGCGAGCGTGCCGACCGGCAGATCCGTGGCGATCAGGTCGCGGTAGATGCGGGAAAGACGGTAGGAATTCAGATATTCCAGATACGTCGTTTCCATGTTCTGGCGGAAGAACCGGCAGAAATATTCCGGCTGCAGCGAGACAACATCGGCAGCCTCCTTCAGCGTAATCGGCCGCTGGTAATTTTCCTGCGTGTACGTCAGAATCGTATCGAGCCGTGTCTGCGTCCGGGAGCTCATCGGGTGGTGCGCAAGCGGGCTCTTCTCAGAAAATTTCGTGTAGAGCAGATCGAGAAACGTAAAAAGCTCCCGCTGGAACGTCAGCAGATAGCCGTCGGGCATTTCCTCATGAAGCTGCATCATCGAAAGCAGAAGACGCCGGAACTGGCTGATATTTTTCTGCACTTCCGGATTCGTACTGTCGTAGTCAATCGAGAACCAGAGCTGTGACGGATCAGGCAGATAGTTCGCAAGGAACGCATCCGGAATCTGCATCAGAATCGAGCGGTTTCCCGTGGACGGACAGCGCGCCGTGTGGATACGACCGGAATTGATCAGCAGAAATTGACCCGGAAGGACGGTCTTTGTGCGGTCCGAGAGCGTGACAATGGAGGAACCCTCCAGAATATAAATAATTTCCAGCGCGTCGTGCCAGTGCGGCGGCGAAAAACTGCCGAAATCGTCGGTTACACGAAATTCGATGCTGCGGTTCGGCTGCAGCGTGATGTGTTCCTGGCGTGTCTGGCGCGGCAGATGATCTTTGCGTGGCATAAAAAACTCCTTTTTTGTTCAACTTAGTGTATCACTATCTTATCACGAAACCCCCGAATTGGGTATAGCAATTTTTGTATGAAGTTGTTATAATAAATGAACACAAAGCCACGTCACATACGGCTTCGTGCAAACTCAATCTAAAGAAAAGTGAAGGAAGAAAACGTATGTATCAAGTATGGAGTAATTTTTTAAATCCCGGCCAGATCGCCATGCTGGGAATCGTGGTCACCTTTCTGCTGACCTTTCTGGCGTTAAAGCATCCATTTTCCTTTCTGCCGAGCGATCACGGCAGAGAATTTGCCGTAAACGGCGGCCTCTCCCGCGGAAAACTGCGCGGCGTCGGCCTCGTGATCGTCATCTGTTTCCTGATCGGAAGCGTATTGTTCCTGCCTCTTGGCGCCGAGTATGTGATCTACGCGATCCTGCTCGTCTGCATCATGCTGAGCGGCTACCTCGATGATGCATCCGAAACCCCGTGGAGCGATTACAAAAAAGGCGCGATTGACCTCGTCATCTCCATTGTGACCGTCATCACCTTTGTGAATTACAATTCCACCACGATCTACTTCGGAAGCATGTCCCTTACCATTCCGAAAGTGGTCTACATAATCCTCGGCATCATCCTGATCTGGATTTCGATCAACGTTACAAACTGTTCCGACGGTGTCGACGGACTCTGCGCGAGCCTTTCCTGCGTGGTCATCTTCGCGTTCAGTATGATTTTCCACGATGTCCTTGGAAGCTTCACCGTAGCCAATTACCTGTTCGTGGCAGCGCTTCTCGCGTACCTGTATTTCAATACCTCGCCGAGCAGCATGCTGATGGGCGACGCCGGTTCGAGAGCACTTGGCTTCTACATCGCCATCCTTGCCATGCAGTCCCGCCATCCGTTCTTATATCTGCTGATGGCAGGCGTGATGATCGTCGACGGAGGAATCGGCCTTGTCAAAGTATTTTTACTCCGTTTCCTGAAAATCGCGATCCTCAAAAATACAAGAACACCGCTGCATGACCATGTCCGCCTGAAATACAAATGGTCCGACAGTCAGGTTGTGATCCGCTTTGTGATCCTGCAGATCCTGCTGGCAGTTGTTGCCTATCTGATTGTGGCATAAAGAAAAAACAAAAGAAGAAAGATGGGAGTGTGTCCCGGCAAAAGTAACTGGAAATGCAACAGGATACTTTTGCGGGACACACTCCCGTTTTGCATATTGGAACCAGAAAAAGGTTCGAACCGGAAAAAAGATAATATCGCCGTATTTTTTCACAGAATCCTCCCTGTTTTCGACAGGAAAAGTGTGGTAGGATAAAATTACCAAAAAACGTCAGCCTGAAACAGGAATTCTGTAAAAAATGATGAAAAGAGAGTGCTTTTCATCCTCTGTTTCGGGCGCATCAAATCAGGAGGTAATGAAAAGATGAAATTCACAGAAGGTTACTGGCTTCCGAGTGAAAAAGCAAATGCATCCCATGCAATGCAGGCTTATGAAGTAGAGCAGATCCCAGGCGGTATGCGTATCCTGGCTACCACCCGCCCGATCGAGCACAGAGGTATGACCCTGAATCTGCCGACCATCACCGTTGAGTTCGTGGCACACACACCGGATACCATCTCCATGGAAGCATGGCACTATGAAGCATACGACAACAAAGTTCCGTCCTTCGATAAAACAGAGAGCGTATACGAGGACGTAACCGTTACTATCAACGACGATGAGGCAGTTCTCGACACCGGAAGCGTACTGGTACGCGTACAGAGAAAAGGAATCTTCGCTTACACCTTCGAGGCAGACGGAAAAGTCCTGACCGGAAGCGGATTCCGCAACCTTTCCTATATCAGATGGGATCGCAAGCAGAGCACCATGCTGCCGGCACCGAACTACATGACCGAAAAATATCAGCCATACATGGTAAGTGAGCTGTCCCTTGGCGTAGGTGAGTGCGTATACGGCCTTGGCGAGAGATTCACCCCATTCGTGAAAAACGGACAGGTTGTCGATACCTGGAATGAAGACGGCGGTACTGCATCCGAGATCGGATACAAATGCGTACCATTCTATATGACAAACAACGGCTACGGTATTCTCGTTGACAGCACCGACAACGTTTCCTTCGAAGTAGCAAGCGAAAAAGTTGAGTATGTCGGCTTCTCTGTACCGGGCGAGAGAATCAAATATTATCTGTTCCACGGCCCGTCACCGAAGAAGATCATGAACGAGTACACTGCACTGACCGGCCGTCCGGCACTTCCTCCGGCATGGTCTTTTGGTCTGTGGCTGTCCACATCCTTCACCACCAACTACGACGAAGAGACCACCACATCCTTCATCGAGGGAATGGAGAAGAGAAATATTCCGCTGAGCGTATTCCATTTCGACTGCTTCTGGATGCATGAATTCCACTGGTGCGATTTCGAGTGGGATAAGAAATGCTTCCCGGACATCCGTGCAACCTTAAAGAAATATCATGACAAAGGCCTGCACATCTGCGCATGGATCAACCCGTACATCGCACAGGGAACCGCGTTCTTCAAAGAGGGTGCAGCAAACGGCTATCTCCTTCAGAGAGCAGACGGCAGAGGCGTATGGCAGACCGACAACTGGCAGGCTGGTATGGGTCTGGTAGACTTCACCAACCCGGATGCCGTGAAATGGTACACCGGCAAACTGAAAACCGTTCTGGACTGCGGCGTAGACTGCTTCAAGACCGACTTCGGCGAGAGAATCCCGGTTGACGTTGTTTACCACGACGGAAGCGATCCGCAGGCAATGCACAACTACTATACATACCTGTACAACCAGGCAGTATTCAACCTGTTAAAAGAAGTAAAAGGCGAGAACGAGGCAGTTCTGTTTGCAAGAAGTGCAACAGCAGGAAGCCAGAAGTTCCCGGTACACTGGGGCGGCGACTGCTCCGCAAACTATCCGTCCATGGCAGAAACCCTGCGCGGCGGCCTTTCCTTCGCCATGAGCGGATTCTCCTTCTGGAGCCATGATATCTCCGGATTCGAGAGCACCGCAACACCGGATCTGTACAAGAGATGGTGCGCATTTGGACTTATGTCTACCCACAGCCGTCTGCACGGATCAGGAAGCTACCGTGTGCCGTGGCTGTTCGATGACGAAGCATGCGACGTTGTAAAATTCTTCACCAACCTGAAATGCTCGCTGATGCCGTACATTTTCCAGAAATCTGTAGAGGCACACGAGGAAGGAACCCCAGTTATGCGCCCGATGGTATTCGAGTTCATGAACGATCCGGCAGTTCCGTATCTGGATCAGCAGTACATGCTGGGTGATGCCCTTATGGTTGCACCGGTATTCCGCGAGGATAAAGTTGCACAGTACTACCTGCCGGAAGGCACCTGGACCGAGCTTCTGACCGGCGAGACAAAAGAGGGCGGCAGATGGTATCAGGGAACCTACGACTACTTCTCCATGCCGCTGTATGTAAGAGAGAACAGCATCGTAGTAAGAGGAAACTGCGACACCAGACCGGATTACGACTACGCTGACCACGCAACTGTTTGCGTATATCAGTTAAAAGACGCAGCCGAGACAAAAGTTCCGGATATCCACGGAAACAATGTATTCACCGTAAAAGCAGTGAAAGACGGCGACACAGTGAAAGTATCCGTAGAAGGCGCACATACGGAACTCAAAGTAGAAGTATTCGTCGGAAACGAGAAGAAAGAGGCTGTACTCGCGGCAGATGCGAACGAAGTTGTAGTTGCATAAGAGCGGAAAAGCTGCACAACGGAATTACATAACAGAGCTACACAACAGAACAAATCAGGAGATCCCGGGGCGAAAAAGTGCTCCGGGATTTTCCGAATTGCTTAACAGAAAAAACAAATCTGCAGACCCGGAACGATCCAAACCCGATCCGCGCCTTCTGTACCATCTGCCGCGACCGGGGCTATGCAATCTACGAAATGGATCTTGCCATGGCAGGGGAAGAATTTTATGCCGAAATCAAGCGCAGCACCAACGGCGGCGGAGAAAACTCCCCGGCACTGGAAGGCGAGGACGATTTCTACGAACTGTTTCTGGCGGCATTGGAGATCTGAAAAATCAAATCCCTGACAATTCCGCAATCTCCGCAAAGTTAATAAATAAATCATCGTAAATATTAACCTTGATCACAGAATCAAACGAATACTGTACACTGACCAGATTCCCTTCGAAATAGTTCACGGTAACAAGCTTCCTTTTCGGGTCTACGATCCAGTATTCTCGGACGCCATACGTTTTGTAATAATAAAGCTTTCGAATATAATCGTCCGAAGAAGTACTTGGTGAAACGATTTCGATGATGAAATCCGGTGCACCGTTGCAGCGTTTTTGGTCCAGTTTATCTTTGTCGCAGATGATCATGATATCGGGCTGAACCATGGTGAGCGGCTGATCTGACAGTTTTACATCAAAGGGAGCAGTAAAAACACGGCAGGAGCCCTTTTTGCGAAGAATATAGGTGTTGATTGCGGTTGAAAGCTGCAGGGACAGCGCCTGATGCGTTTGCGAGAGGCTCGCCATATTGTATACAACGCCATCGAAAACCTCAACACGCTGTTCCGCGGGGAGCAGCTCGTACTGTTCCAATGTCATTTTTTCAACTTGAGGCTGCAATGCAGGGGGCATAAAACGCACTTCCTTTCTGAATTGATTCTGATGCTAAACATTAAAATTCCTTCTTCAAATGCTCTGCAAGCAAACGGTCATAATCCCCTTCGATCTCTTCATCCCGTCCCGCATACCGCAGATTCGTCTCCACGCCGACCGGGTCCGCCTCGTCAGCGTATTCCCAGATATGGTAGCGGAGACCGCGGTGTTCGAAGTCGATGCTTCCGCAGTTATCCTCTTCGACATAAGAAAAAGAAATGCTCTTCTCTTTTAAAACAGATTGAATTTCTGGCATATGCATAAGTCTGTATTCCTCCGAATCTTTCATAACTATCTGCTATCAGTATAGGGCAATGGCAGAAAAAATTCAATCGAAAACTCCGGAAGAACCGTATTGCTGCCTTGGTCAGAATCTACCCGGAAAAGATCAAAAAGAAATCTATCAAAAAGTGGAAAACAAAGCTATAAT
>SAMEA3387437__coassemble_1723_pt1 | contig 9916 bp, 8 predicted proteins | sample SAMEA3387437__metabat2_low_PE_008 | metagenome-assembled genome bin SAMEA3387437 (sample SAMEA3387437) | Felis catus | biome: Faeces | place: United Kingdom | collected 2012
CTTTTATGGTATCATAGGAACGTACAATTCAGAACACGATAAATTTTGAGATAAAAGAGAAAGGAAACCAATAAAATGTGGATAGCAGATGGATGGAAAGATTATGAAGTGCTGGATACGTCCGGCGGAGAAAAACTGGAGCGGTGGGGAGATTACCTTCTGGTAAGACCAGACCCGCAGGTCATCTGGAACACGAAAAAAGAAAATCCGGGCTGGAAAAAGAAAAACGGTCATTATCACAGAAGCAGCAAGGGCGGCGGAGAATGGGAGTTTTTCCATCTGCCGGAGCAGTGGGAGATCAACTATAAAGACCTGACCTTCCGCCTGAAACCGTTCAGCTTCAAACACACCGGCCTTTTCCCGGAGCAGGCAACGAACTGGGACTGGTTCGGCGATCTGATCCGCCGTGCCAACCGCCCGATTAAAGTGCTGAACCTGTTCGCCTACACGGGAGGCGCAACGCTCGCAGCGGCCGCAGCAGGCGCAAGCGTCACACATGTCGATGCATCCAAAGGCATGGTCAACTGGGCAAAAGAGAACGCTGCCGTGTCCGGCCTTTCGGACAAGCCGATCCGCTGGCTTGTGGATGACTGCACCAAATTTGTCGAGCGCGAGATCCGCAGAGGCAACCACTACGACGCGATCATCATGGACCCGCCGTCCTACGGAAGAGGACCAAAGGGCGAGATCTGGAAAATCGAGGAGTCGATTCATCCGTTCATCAGGCTCTGCACGCAGCTCTTAAGCGATGACCCGCTGTTCTTCCTTGTGAATTCTTACACGACAGGACTTGCACCGGCTGTCCTGACGTACATGATTTCCCTGGAATTAAAACAGTACAAAGGCCACGTAGAAGCACAGGAAATCGGCCTTCCGGTCAAGTCGACCGGCCTTGTTCTGCCGTGCGGTGCATCGGGAAGATGGCAGTCTGACAACGTTTAAAACATCTTTTGGCAGCGGACGTATGTCCGTCATACGAAAAACATTTGGCTGAAATTGCAGGAAATGAAGTATAAAACTGCAAAAAGTGGGATAAAATGCTGAAAAGTGTATAAAACATGCAAGTTCTCCTTGACAGAAACTCATGATCTGGTAAAATGGTCTTTAGTTGAGCAAGAAACCTGAAAAACGGGTAAGGAAAGTACAAGGGAGGACGTTTCATGAAACCGTATATCGAATGGAACAAAGAAGAATTAGTTGCCGAGAAAGCCAGACTGGAGCAGGAATTTGCAGAGGTAAAAGCAAAAGGCCTCAATCTGAATATTTCCAGAGGAAAACCTGCAGCAGCCCAGTTAGATCTCACGGAAGGAATGCTTACCGTTCTCTCGAAAAATGAAGACACCTTCGCAGAAGATGGAACCGACTGCCGGAACTACGGTGTACTGACCGGTATTCCGGAAGCAAGAAAACTGATCGGAGATATTTGTGAGGTTCCGGCGAAAAACGTCATCGTTTACGGAAACGCCAGCCTTACCATTATGTTTGATACCGTAGCACGTTCGTTCCTGAAGGGCGTTGCAGGCTGCACTCCGTGGAACAAGCTGGACAAAGTAAAATTCCTCTGTCCGGTACCGGGCTATGACCGTCACTTCGGTGTAACCGAGTACTTCGGCGTTGAGATGATCAATGTTCCGATGACGCCGGAAGGACCGGACATGGACATGGTAGAAAAACTCGTTGCAGAAGATGACGCCATCAAGGGAATCTGGTGTGTACCGAAATACTCCAACCCGCAGGGCTACACCTACTCCGATGAGACCGTCAGAAGATTTGCAAACCTGAAACCGGCAGCCAAAGACTTCCGTATTTTCTGGGATAATGCATACATTATCCATCACCTGTATGATGACAGACAGGATCACCTGCTGAACATCATCGAGGAGTGCGAGAAAGCCGGAAATCCGGATATGGTCTATGAGTTCGTATCCACTTCGAAAGTAAGCTATCCGGGAGCCGGAATTGCAGCTCTCATTTCTTCTGAGGCAAACCTCAAAGAGGCACAGGAGTACATGAACTTCCAGATCATCGGTCATGATAAACTGAATCAGCTGCGCCATGTAAAATTCTTCCAGAACCTGGACGGCGTGATGAATCAGATGAAAAAGCATGCTGAGATCTTAAGACCGAAATTCGAGGCAATTCTGCAGGTAATGGATCAGGAGCTGAGCGGCCTTGGCATCGCTTCCTGGACAAAACCGAACGGTGGATACTTCATCTCCTTCGATGCGATGGAGGGATGCGCAAAGAAGATCGTTGCAAAGGCAAAAGAGGCCGGTCTTACCATGACAGGCGCGGGCGCAACGTATCCATATCACAACGATCCGCAGGATTCCAACATCCGTATTGCACCGTCCTTCCCGACACCGGAAGAGCTGGAAATCGCAGGTCAGGTATTCGTGCTGAGTGTCAAACTGGTCAGCGTGGATAAGATTCTGGAAAGCAAATAACAGATAAGTAAAAATACAAAAGCCGGATTCTCCCGGGGGACACAGTTTTTGTGAACTCTGGTGTGGGAGTTCCGGCTTTTTTCTATTAGAAAGTTAAAAAGAAATTTTCTATGGGACAGAAAGGAAAAACATGAAAAAGAAAGTAATAGGAATTGCCGCAGGAATCATACTCCTTGCGGCCGCAGGCGGTTACGCGGGCGTGGGGCATTACTATGCATCCCACTTTTTCCCGAAAACCGCGATCAACGGACTGAACTGCGCAGGGCTGACCGCAGAGCAGGTCAAAGAGGAAATTCAGAAGCACATTGTGGATTATACACTCAGCATTACCGAGCGCGGTGGAAAAACAGAGACATTAAGCGGCACGGAGATCGGCCTCACGTATGTGGACGACCACGCGGTGGAAAAACTGCTGGAGTCCCAGAATACTCTTGCATGGCCTGCATTCTATTGGAAAGAGAAAGAAAACCAGGTGGCGGCGGACTCTGTCTATGACAAAGAAATGGTGCAGGAAAAACTGCAGACGATGGAAGGGTTTCAGGAAGAACAGCAGGAAGCGCCGACGGATGCGTATCTGACGGATGACGGAACCTCGTACGTTATTGTGCCGGAAACAGAGGGCGAGCAGGTGGACTATGAGAAGGCGGAGCAGGCTGTCATCGAGGCGCTGGATGCCGGAGCGGCGAGCGTGGATCTGGAAGAAAAAGATGTTTACCGGAAACCGGACATTACGCAGGATGATGAAGCACTGAATGGGAAAATGGCGGAACTGAACCACCTGACAGCGGCGCGGATCACGTATGCAATCGGTGAAAACAGCTATGCCATAGACCGGGCGACCTTACAGAGCTGGCTCGTACAGGGGGAGGATGGAACCTACACGATTTCGCAGGACGAAGCGGCAGCTTTTGTGCGCCATATGGCGTATGAGACGGACACCTTCGGGCTGGCGCATACCTTCAAAACGAGTCTTGGCGCGACCATTAACCTGAATGCGGGCGGCGATTACGGCTGGGGCATCGACAAGGAGGAGACGACGCAGGCACTTCTGCAGGCGATCGAGGACGAAACACAGGGAAATCTCGATCCGGTTTACCTTTATACGGCAAATGACCGTTCGGCGAATGATATCGGAAATACATACGTCGAGGTGTGCATTTCCCAGCAGAAAATGTGGTGCTACAAGGATGGCGTTCTGGTGACGGAAACACCGGTCACAACGGGCAATCATGCGACGGGCTATGACACTCCGGCAGGCAGTGTCTGGGCGGTGGATGCGAAAAAAAGTGACTGTGATTTCAAGCTCTATCCGAGCCATGTCATGTTCTGGCTTCCGTTTAACGGCGACGTCGGAATCCACGATGCGAGCTGGCGTACCGAGTACGGCGGGGACATCTATCTGACGAACGGATCCCACGGATGTGTGAATACCCCATACACAGAAGCAGAAAAAGTGTTCAATGCTATTGAAATTGGTGACCCGGTTATCGTATACTATAGCCTGGATGATGTAACCGGGCCGCAGCCTACACAGAAAAACAGCCTGTAGGAAAAACGCTTAAGCATCACAGCAGAAGCACATCAAATAAAGGAGATTTTGATAGATGAAAATAGTAGTATTAGCTGGAGGAACCAGCACGGAACGTTCGGTATCCATTACATCGGGAACTATGGTCTGCAAGGCACTCCGCGAGAAAAACCATCAGGCAGTTCTGGTAGACGTTTTCTGCGGTATCGATGTGAAGGGGAACCTGGAAGATGTATTTGCAGAGGAGGCGTACGATATAGACAAAGCAGCAGAATATATGCACAGCTTTGATGCAGGATTAAACGAAATGATCGAATCCCGCCGCAGATTTTTCGGACCGAACGTACTGGAACTCTGCGAGGCAGCGGATGTTGTTTTCCTTGCCCTGCATGGCGCAAACGGAGAGGACGGAAAGGTACAGGCTACGTTCGATCTGCTCGGCATTCCGTATACCGGAACGGGCTATTTAAGCAGCGCCCTCGCAATGGACAAATCCATCACAAAACAGTTCTTCCGTGCACACCATGTGCCGACCCCGAACGGCGTGACCCTGAAAAAAGGCCAGGAGAGCGAGCCTTTGTCCGGCTTTGGCCTGGAGCTTCCGGTTGTCGTAAAACCGTGCTGCGGCGGTTCCAGTGTCGGTGTCTATATTGCACACACGAACGAAGAATACTGGCAGGCTATGAAGGATGCTTTCTCCTACGAACCGGAGGTTGTCGTTGAGGAGTATATCGAGGGAAGAGAGTTCTCCGTTGGCGTGGTAGACGGAAAGGCTTACCCGATCATCGAGATTGCACCGATCGAAGGCTTCTATGATTACACGAACAAATACAAAGCCGGAGCTACTGTTGATACCTGCCCGGCCGTACTGACGGAGGAGCAGACGAAAGAAATGCAGAAGCACGCAGAGGACGGCGCTGCCGCTCTCGGTATCGAAAACTACTGCCGTCTCGACTTTATGATGCGCAAGGACGGAAGAATGTACTGCCTCGAGGCAAACACCCTTCCGGGCATGACCCCGACCAGCCTTCTGCCGCAGGAGGCACAGGTACTCGGCATTTCCTATCCGGAACTCTGCGAGCTGCTGATCCAGCTTTCTCTCAGAAAAAGAGGTAACAACGCATGAAAAATATGACACTTGCGCACATCACAGAGGTGTGCGGCGGAATCTACTTCGGACCGGAAGAAAAGAAAACAGCGGAAGTCACGGATATCGTGACGGACAGCCGGAAAGCGGGAGAGGGAAGTCTCTTCGTTGCAATTCCGGGTGAGCGTGTGGACGGCCATAAATTTATCCCGAACGTGGCTTCCCAGGGCGCACTTGCTGTCATTTCCGAGCAGAAACTTGAAACACCGCCATGCCCGTATATCCTCGTGAAGGATTCCATGGAGGCCATTAAAGCAATGGCAGAATACTATATGCAGCAGCTCAATATTCCGGTTGTCGGCATTACGGGAAGCGTTGGAAAGACCAGTACGAAAGAGACGATCGCGTCGGTGCTGGCGCAGAAATACCGTGTGCTGAAAACGGATGCGAACTTCAACAATGAGCTGGGCTTGTCGCTCACTGTTTTCCGTCTGCGTGAGGAAGATGAGATGGCGGTTCTCGAGATGGGAATCGACGATTTCGGCCAGATGCACCGTCTGGCGAAGATCGCACGCCCGGAGACCGCAGTCATTACGAATATCGGCTGGTGCCATCTGGAAAATCTGAAGACGCGAGACGGTATTTTACAGGCAAAAACCGAGATCTTTGATCATCTGCGTGAGAACGGGCACATTATCATCAATGGGGACGATGATAAGCTGTCTACTGTTGGAACGGTTCACGGCATCAAGCCGGTTCATTTCGGATTGGATGAAAAAAACGAATATTATGCCGATGAGATCGAGAGCCAGGGCTTCCGCGGCATTTCCTGCCGGATTCATACCCCGCATGGGAGCTTTTCTGCACTGATTCCGATTCCGGGACGCCATATGGTTTACAATGCGCTGGCCGGAACCGCAGTCGGATGCATGTACGGGCTGACGCTGGAGCAGATCAAACAGGGAATCGAGACACTGCAGTCGGTGAGCGGAAGATTCCACATCATCGAGACAGGAAAATACACCGTTGTCGATGACTGCTACAACGCAAACCCGGTTTCGATGAAGGCATCTCTCGATGTTCTGAAAGAGGCGAAGGGAAGAAAAGTGGCTGTACTCGGCGATATGGGCGAGCTTGGAACCGATGAGGCAGCACTTCACGCCGAAGTCGGCACACACGCCGGAACCTGCGGCATTGACGCCCTCTACTGTGCGGGACCGCTCTGCGAGCATCTTGCAAAAGCGGCAAAAGAGGCTGATTCGAAGCTTGAGGTACGCCACTTTGCAGACCGCGAGAGCCTGATGGCAGAACTGCCGAAGCTCTTACAGGACGGCGATCAGATTCTGGTAAAGGCATCGCACTTTATGGAGTATGGAAAGATTGTGGAGATGCTCTCTGCAGAGAAATAAGAGTATAAGACAGAAAAAGAGCCGGACACTTCTGGAAAAAAACAGAAGGGTTCGGCTCTTTTTCTAGAGCGTGTCTGAAAAAGGCTTTTCGCAAGCTGCGAGTCCCACAAAGTGGGGCTTGCAGCTTGCGGAAATGGTTTTTCAGACACGCTCAGGCCAGTCATTGATTTTATCTTGCCGGATTTTCTTTCAGCTGTTCCAGCAGAATGTTTTTCGTATAATTTCCAATCTCTTTTTTCTCTTCCTTCGTAAGCTCGCCCGGAATGATCGGCTTGCCGTACGTTACGGTAACGTGGGTACCGCGGATCTTCGGAAAGTGTGCTTCCAGAATATTTCTGGAACCGGAGATGGAAAGCGGAATGATCGGACAGCCGGTCTTTGTTGCCATCTTGAATGAACCGTTGTGGAATTCGCCGAGCTCCAGCTCGCTTGGTGTTTTGCCGCGGGTGCCTTCCGGGAAGATACAGATGGAAGTGCCGCTTTTGATCTCCTCACATCCGGAGAGAATCATCTGCAGACCCTGCTTGATGTCGGAACGGTCGAGAAACAGGCAGTGGATGAGTTCCATCCAGTTCTTTAACAGCGGAATGCGTGAAAGCTCTTTTTTTGCGACAAATCCGCAGGAGCCCGGAACCGTTGTGTAGGTTACAAGGATATCGAAATAGCTGCGGTGATTGCCGATGTAGAGAACAGCCCGGTCCTTCGGAATATTTTCCTGACCTTTTACGGTGATCTTCGTGCCGGAAAAAAACAGAATTACGCGAAAAATCCAGCGGATCAGGGAGCGGCTTACCTTGTCACAGACCTCCGGCTTTTTCTTCCGGATCAGAAGCAGAACAAGAAGCACCGGGATCGACAGAATCAGATACAGAAAAGCGGTCAGAATGACCAGAATAAAACGAATCATGAATCTTTTTCTCCTCTTGGTAAAATAGTGATATTCAGTTATTGCGTACTTTTCAGTATACGTCATATATGGGGCGGGTTGCAATAACTTTCGTCTTTTTCGGAAAAAGATTTTGCGTCATAGAAGACGGTGGCCCGTCATACAATGGATAGAAAGAGCAGGAAGCGGCGTTTGGAATGATGAAGAAAAAGAGACGGGGAAGAGTTCTTCTGGCGGCGGTGATCCTGATGCTCCTGGCATCGTGCCGGATCACAGATGTGAGCGAGGGCGAGCGGAAAGAACTGTCGTATGCAATTGTAAAGCCGGGCGATTTTCCGCCGGAAATCGATCAGATTTTGCGCAGGAAAAAAGAATCCGCGCTCCAGATGGCGTACGAGAGCGGGGACGATCTCTACATACTGCGCGGCTACGGAAAGCAGAAAAGCGGAGGCTTTTCCATACAGATCGAAGAAGTATCGAAATCGGAAAACGCCGTTTTCGTGCGGACAAAACTCGTCGGACCTGCCGCAAAGGAGGAGCAGAAAGGCGCCGCCTCCTGCCCTTACGTCGTGCTGAAAACGAAAGCGGCGGCGGGAATCTCAGTCGTATTTGAGGATTAGAGTGGGAGGAGCCTTATGGATTTTGTAAAAAAGATTCTACATCAGATCAGCAGAAAAAGCGAAGCGGTGTCACAGATTACGTTTGATGAGGACTACAATGTGCCGGACGCACGGCCCGATGTGGGGCGGATGATTCAGAAAAAAGGCGAGGTGACGATCGGGGATGTGCAGATTTCGGAAGGAAAAGCGCGTGTATTCGGCGGCCTCACCTTTCATCTGCTGTACGTCTCCGACGGCGAACGGCGCCGGATCTGCCAGCTCTCCGGCGAGCTTCCGATCGACGAGACGATCCATCTCGATGGTCTGACAGGGGGCGACAAGGTCTGCATCACCTGGGAAGTGGAAGATCTGAACCTGCATCTCATCAACTCGCGGAAGCTGGGCGTGCGCGCGATCGTCACGCTGCACGCGTGGATCGAGGAACTGTGCGACCTTGCCGTGCCGATGGAAATCCGCGGGGAGAGCGACGTCGCGGTAAAAAGGCAGGAATATCGCGTGGTTGAGCTTGCAGTGCAGAAAAAAGATGTGCTGCGTGTCAAAAAGGAGCTTACGATTCCGTCCGGCAAGCCGGAATTGCACGAGATTCTCTGGCAGGATCTGGAAGTGCGCGGTCTCGATCTCCGCTCTGAGGAGGGGCGGGTCAGTGCGCAGGGAGAACTCTTTGTCTTCTGTCTGTACAGCGACGGCGAGGAGGATCACCCGCTGCAGTGGGTGGAGCAGGCGCTCCCGTTCCAGGCAGAAGTGGAATGCCAGGGCTGCATCTCCGAGATGATCCCGCGGATCGAAAGCACACTCGGCCAGACCACACTCGAGATCCAGCCCGATTCCGACGGCGAGGAGCGGGTCCTGCAGGCGGAGGCCGTACTCGAACTTGACATCTGTCTGTATCAGGAAGAAACCGTATCACTTCTGCAGGACGTTTACCATCCGCACCGAGAATGCATTCCAAAAGTGCAGGAGGAGACTTTGGAGAGCCTTCTGATCCGCAATTCCTCCAAATGCCGCCTGACCGACAAACTGCAGATGCGCGTGCCGAAAAATAAAATTCTGCAGATCTGCCACAGTGACGGCAAAATCAAGATCGACGAGGAAAGAATCGTAGAAAACGGCATCGAAGTAACCGGCGTGGTGGAACTCAGGGCGCTCTATGTCGTGAGCGACGATGAAATGCCATTCTACGCCGCCGAAACCGCCCTCCCTTTCCGCCACACCATCGAAGTCCCGGGAATCGGACCGGACTGCCGCTACGAACTCCAGTCCTCCATCGACCAGCTCTCCACAACCATGCCGGACAGCAGCGACATCGAAGCCAAAGTCGTACTGAACCTGAACGCCCTCGTCTTCCGCCGCAGAAAAGAGATGGTGATGCAGTACGTCGAAGAAAAAGACCGCGATCCGGAAGAACTCCAGAAGCTACCAGGCATCACCTGCTACTTCGTCAAGCCGGGGGATACCCTGTGGGATATCGCGAAGAAATTTTATACGACGACAGATAAGATCAGGGAATTAAATGAACTGAAAACCGAAACACTCACACCGATGCAGCAGTTATTAGTGGAGCGGGTATAGCGGAAAAGACAGCCTGCTGCTTTAAGAATGGAGTTAATCCATCAGGCAGCAGGCTGTCTTTTTGCGAGTTCCATGCCGATCTGCATTGCAGAAAGAACAGGTACACTTTTGTACCGGGAAGAAAAACGGGAATTACAACCTTGCTTCTCAAAGAAATCAACAATAACGGAAAGAAACTGTCCTTAACTTATGACGCAGTAGGAAATATTGTAGTATAAATACATGTATAATTACAGCTTTGGAGGAAAAACAGTTGCTTGACTGGATCAATGTTTTTAAAGTAAACCGGAAAATTAAATCCCGTCTCTGGCCGTGAATTAAGATTATTTTAAGTATTGTTCTTTTCTTTGTGGTATTTTACGGTGACATC
>SAMEA3387437__coassemble_3746_pt1 | contig 4374 bp, 4 predicted proteins | sample SAMEA3387437__metabat2_low_PE_008 | metagenome-assembled genome bin SAMEA3387437 (sample SAMEA3387437) | Felis catus | biome: Faeces | place: United Kingdom | collected 2012
CTTTGATTTTTAATTTACTATCTTGTGCAGCAATTCCCCTAACCTGCCCCTGGCTGCGGTGCCGCACAGAAAGTCTTTGCATCAAACGACGGATTAAACGCATAAAAGTTCTTCGAATTCAATTCATCCTGTACAGAACGCAGTGCTTCACCAAAACGCTGGAAATGCACAACTTCACGCGCCCGCAGGAAACGAATCGGATCTGCAACTTCAGGATCTTTTACCAAACGAAGGATGTTATCATACGTTGACCGGGCTTTCTGCTCCGCAGCGAGGTCTTCGAACAAATCTGTCAAAGGATCACCTTTCGACTGGAACTCACAAGAATTAAACGGAACTCCGCCAGCCGCCTGCGGCCAGATTCCGGCTGTGTGGTCTACATAGTAATTGGCAAAACCAGAGTTCTGAATTTCTTCCAGAGAAAGATTGCAGGTGAGCTGATGAACGATCGTTGAAACCATCTCAAGGTGTGCGAGTTCTTCTGTCCCAACATCATTCAACACCCCTGCTACAATTCGGTTCGGTGCTGTGAAACGCTGAGAGAGATACCGCATGGATGCGCCCATCTCTCCATCCGGTCCACCGTACTGACTCATGATAATTTGGGCGATTTTGGGGTTTGGTGTCGTGATGTTTACAGGATACTCGAGGCGTTTTTCATAATTCCACATCCGTCAGCACCCTCCTTTCCGGTTGACTTCCCACGGCCATGGCTGCATAACCCATTCGAAAGAACGGCTCATGCGGTCGTTGGCGGTATCGATCGTGAGCGGGCCGTACTGTTCTGCGTACTGTTTCAGTGCTTCTTTTCGAAGCTCCACTTTTTCCCGGAAAAAGGCAAGTGCATCTTCATCCTCCGGGTGGGTGTCGAGGTAAAGGTTCATTTCAACAACAGCAAAGCTGACCTGATCAATCCAGGCGAGCAGCTTTTCACGGGATGGCATCTGCGGCATCATAGGCACTCTCCTCCTCCCTTTCCACAGAATGGTTTACAGAGTTCCGGAAATAAGGTTCCATTTTTTAATGCAGTGGAAAGATCATAGATCTGTTCAAACCGCTGCATCGGAACGTACGCCATTGCAGGTATCATATGATCTACATGCTGCATTTTCCGCGGGAAATTCCTTGGTTCCATCTTCAGTTCCATATTGTTTGAAGCGGCGCGGCGGTTCTGCATATTGTTCGCACCGCAGCAGCCGCGATTCATACGGGATGAATCCATACCATGTTCCTCTTTCATTTTCTGTTCTTTATAGAGTATGAAGAAAATAAGAAAGTGTCAAAAAAGGCAGCGGTTTCTCTTCCGCTGCCTTTCTGTCATACTAATGAAATTTTCATCAAAACTGCATCTCATACAAATGCGCATAAATCCCGCCTTTCGCGAGCAGTTCCTTATGTGTGCCTTCCTCCGCAATTCCATTCTCCGTCAGCACCAGAATCCGCTTTGCATTCCGGATTGTGGACAGCCGGTGCGCAATCACGAAGGTTGTCCTGTCTTTCGCCAGAAGTTCCAAAGATTTCTGGACGACTTTTTCGCTTTCGTTGTCGAGCGCTGAGGTTGCCTCGTCGAAAATCAGGATCGGCGGGGTTTTGAGGAATACGCGGGCGATGGAAAGCCGTTGTTTCTGGCCACCGGAAAGTTTTACGCCGCGCTGGCCGATATCGGTGTCGTAGCCGTCCGCCAGCTCCATAATAAATTCATGTGCATTGGCCGCTTTCGCTGCACGGATGACCTCCTCGTCGGTCGCATCCGGTCTGCCATAGCGGATGTTGTCGATGATCGTTCCCGCAAACAGATACACATCCTGCTGCACAATACCGATCTCATCGCGCAGATCCTTCAATTTCACATCGCGGATATCCTTTCCATCCAGCAGAATCCTTCCTTCTGTCACATCGTAAAAACGCGGAAGCAGAGAACAGAGTGTCGTCTTTCCGGCGCCGGAGCTGCCGACCAGTGCCACATAGTCGCCGGCCGGGACATGCAGATTCACATTGCTTAACACGTTTTCCTTCGACTCCTCATAATGGAACGAAACGTTTTCAAAGGTTACTTCTCCCTGCACATTCTTCAGTGGCAGTGCATCCGGCTTGTCCTGGATGTCCGGTGCGATGCTCATAATTTCCAGGAAACGTTCGTAACCGGAATAACCATTCTGGAACTGCTCCGTAAAGTTCACCAGCTTTTTCACCGGATCTGTGCAGTTGTTGATGTACAGAAGAAAGGTAACCAGATCGGCCGCCCCAAGCTTCCCACCTGTCATCAGCAATGCGCCGACAATCAGCGAAATAACGGTAATCAGCGTCGAAAAGGCTCCCATTCCCGAATTGTAAATTCCCATATAGCGGTAGCTGACCTTCTTCGAATCGACAAAACGGTCATTTCCCGCATTGAACTTTCGCATCTCCTCTGTCTCATTTCCAAACGATTTGACAACACGGATCCCCGAAAGGCTGTCCTCGATCTGACTGTTGATATCCGCAATTCTGCGGCGGTTTTCCTTGAATGCACTCTTCATGCGGCTGTTCATCACTAACGCAAACAGCAGCATCACCACAATAACCACAAGCGGCACACATGCCAGCATCGGATTTACCACAAACAGAATAATCATCGCGCCGATCAGTTTGATAAACGAAATGACAATATTCTCCGGCCCATGATGTAAAAGCTCACTGATATCGAACAGATCGCTTGTGATGCGTGACAACAGATGGCCGACCTTCTGGTTATCGAAAAAAGCAAACGAAAGCTTCTGATAATGGCCGAAGATCTCGTTCCGCATATCATGCTCAATCCGCGCCCCCATCACATGGCCGTAATAGGCAATATAAAAGTTACAGTACATTTCAACCAGAACCATAGCAATCATCAGAATACCTAGGCGGATAATCTCACCCGTTGCCTGCTCCAGCGGCTTTTCCACAACCGTACTCGTAATATACCGTACAATCAGTGGAATCACCAGTGTAATGGCTGCTCCAAGCATTGCAAAAAACATGTCGGTAAAAAACAATCCCTTATATGGAATGTAATACCGCGCCAGCTGGCGGATTCTTCCCTTCTCTTTTCCGGTTTCTTTTTCTTTACTCATCCTGTCCTCCCTTTCCGTTGGAAACCATTTTGTAATCTTTTCGGAACTCAGACGGTGATACGCCGCATGCCGTTTTAAATGATTTCATGAAATGCTTATCATTTTCAAATCCAACCTGTTTGGCAATTTCCGTAATTTTATCTTCTGTTTGAATCAACAGACGCTTTGCCTCCGCAATGCGGATCTCCTTCAGATAGTTCACAAAATTCACACCGGTATGTTCTTTAAACGCTGCTGAAAACAGCGAATAATTCATGCAAATATGGTTAGATACCATCGCCATATTCAGATCTTTTGCATAATTTTCCCGAATATATGAAATTGCCTCTTCCATTTTTTCTTTTCCGGCTGTCTGACTTTTCAGGCTTTCCCTGTAAACGTGTATCCATTCTTCAAACGCATCCAGAAACAGATCTGCATCACGGTACTGCAGAGGACGCGGACATTTTTCCTGTTTTTCCGGCATGCGGTAAAAAAGATCCAGTTCTTTGCAGATTGCTTCCGTCACTGTCAGAAGCTGATAGGGGGAGACCCTCTGATGCGCCGCCTCAAAATACCAGTTCCGCATTTTTCGCAGCACAGTATCTGCCCGGTCCGTTGGCACCTGCAGAATAAATTTTTCCTGAAACTGTGCCAGCTCCGGCTTTTCCTCAAAACATTTTTTCTGATATTCTTCCACAGGATTTTTCTGTATAAATGCCATTTCCCGGGCCAGCAGTGCTTCCTGGTATGCCTCTGGAATTTCCATCACAGAACGATGTTCTTTTCCCACTCCGAGACAAAATCTCTCATCTTTTTCTTTCATGATCCGCTCTGCCTCCGGTTCCGGCAGAAGATACAGAACTCCTCCTTCTACGCCTTCCAGCAGAATTCCGCTGCATTTCGAAAACCGTTCCCCATTTGCCTTGCTGGTCAGCAGGATCCGGAAGCTGTCGTTTCCGATGTGGCGCCGGATCCTGCTTTCCATATCCATCCATTCTTTTTCTTCGGCCATTTCTGCATTCATCATCAGATAACGGAGCTGATTTAAAAAGCACCGTTCTTCCTCTTCTTCCGTTTCCCGGGTCTCCGAAAGCTCTCGTTCCAGATTTTCCAGAAGCTGTTCTATCGTCTCCCGCTTGATCGGTTTTAAAATATAGTCCCGAACTCCATGTTTCATCATTTCAACCGCATAGGAAAATTCATCATAGCCACTTAAAACAATAACAACAGGTTTCTGTGACAGCTCCTCCATTTTGTTGACCAGTGTCAGACCATCCATTTTGGGCATACGGATATC
>SAMEA3387437__coassemble_3755_pt1 | contig 4369 bp, 6 predicted proteins | sample SAMEA3387437__metabat2_low_PE_008 | metagenome-assembled genome bin SAMEA3387437 (sample SAMEA3387437) | Felis catus | biome: Faeces | place: United Kingdom | collected 2012
GAACCTAACGTATCAACGTGCGCGTGCTGGTTAGATAAATCTAACTATAAAAGGAGAGACAGCAATGCGAGAACACAAAAATTTCTGGGACAGAAATGCAGGTCTGTATGACTGCTTTATGCGAAAAGACAGGGCAGTATACGAGAAAATGTATGAGCTGATCCGTCCGGTCGTGAAAGACAAAACAGTGCTGGAGGTGGCTACCGGAACGGGACTGATCGCCAAGCACATCGTAAAAGCAGCGGCACACATCGAGGCGACGGATGCCTCTCCGGAAATGATTACAGAGGCCAAACGGGGGAATTACTCTGCGAAGCTGCGTTTTTCCGTGCAGGATATGTTTTCTCTGCCATACGCGAGCAAATCATTCGATGTGGTAATCGTATCAAACGCACTGCACATTGTGCCTCAGCCAGAAAAATCACTGCGAGAGATCAAACGGGTGCTGAAGGATGACGGTGTGCTGATCGCGCCTACCTTTACGCACGCAGAAAACTCATTTCCCGGCAAGGTCAAAGCCTTTTTCATGAATCTGGCAGGCTTTCCTCTCCACAGCAAGTGGACGAGTGAAGAATACCTAAAATTTCTGCAACAGAATGATTGGACAGTGCGAAAAAGTGCTGTTCTAAAGGCCTCTTTTCCGCTGACCTATACGGAATGTGTGAAATCGGAGGTGTGATATGTCCTTCTTTGAAAACACCCGCAAGCCCGTAGGCTTTAGCGGGAAGATCATGGTTGCTATGATGAACTTTAGGCACAGCGCAATGGAGCGTGGGGATTGCATTTTTTGCAGCCTGCCCCGGATGCCATGGTGCTGGACTGCGGCTGCGGCGGTGGAGCGAACATCAAAACGCTGCTGAAGCTGTGTCCCAAGGGCACGAACGCATGGACGATCCCCGGAACAGAGGATCTGAAGCCCTACATTACTGCCCAAAACAAGCAGAAAAAGTGGCTATTCGGCACGGTGGGCATGGCAGTCATAGCGATGGTGCTGGCGGCAATGATGACTATTTTTACTCACTGAAGGAGGAACCTATGAAATACAAAATCGAGAAAAACACCGTGCAGGAGACGTTGATCCTCCCGCTGTATTCACGGAAGCTGTGTACGGAGTTGTATCCGAACCTTTACCAGGACGAAACGGCGGTGCGTCTGATCGACCAGATCGACTACGACTTTTCAGAGGCAGAGAAAAATTCCCGCAGCCTGATGCAGCGTTTCGGTGCGCTGGAGGTCGCCATGCGGCAGAATGACCTTGCCTTTGAAGTGCAGGCGTACCTGAAAAACCACCCCTGCGCGGCAGTGGTCAATCTGGGCTGCGGGCTGGATAACACCGGCAAAGCCTGCGACAACGGCAGCTGTAAAATCTACAATCTGGATTTCCCGGATGTGATTGCCCTGCGGCAGCAGCTGCTTCCCGCCGGGGAGCGGGAGCAAAACATCCCCTGCAACCTGAAAGACCCCGCATGGTTTGACAAGATCGATGCCTCCGGCGGGGCGGTGTTCTTTGCCTCCGGGGTGTTCTATTACTTCCTGACGGAGCAGGTTCGGGAACTGGTGCAGGGGATGGCGGACGCTTTCCCCGGCGGAGTGCTGGTCTTTGATGCTGCCAACCGTACGGCGGTGAAGATGATCGTCAAAACGTGGCTCAGGACGGCGAAAATCAAGGATGTGGGAGCATATTTCGCGGTTTCGGATGCGAAAAACGAGCTTTCCCCATGGGACAGCCGTTTGCAAGTATCCAGCAGGGGCTATATGATGGGCTACAACGACCTGAAAGACCCTTCCGTCAGCGGCTTTTTCCGATTTCTCGCCAAGGTCGGGGACAACGGGATGAAAATGCAGATCGTGAAGATCGGATTTGGAGGCAAGCTATGAAAATTCTGGTATATGGTGCAGGCGTTCTGGGTTGCAATCTGGCAAGAAATCTGCTGCGCGCCGGAAAGGATGTCACGCTGCTTGCGCGGGGAAACTGGGCTGCGGAGATCAAGCAGAACGGCCTGCGGATCAAGGACAAATTTTCGCTCCGCACCTCGGTCAGCCGCATTCCGGTGGTGACTGAACTTGCACCGGATGCAATGTACGATGTGATCTTTGTGGTCCTGCGCTATACGCAGCTGGATTCTGTTCTGGACACGCTGCGGGCGAATCGGACGAAGAACATCGTTTTTGTGGGGAACAATGTGCAGGCGAGGGCGCTGGCGGCGGCACTGCCGGAAAAGAACGTCCTGTTTGCCTTTGCGCTTTCTGCCGGGCATCGGGAGGCTGACCGGGTGGTCTCCATCGACCTGAAAAAGATTACCATCGGGCAGCTGACGGGTGCAACCTCCAATAAACAGTTGATCGGGCGCATCTTCCACGGCACAAAATATAAGGTTGTTTACGAGCCGAACATGGAGGACTATCTGCTCTGTCATGCCGCGTTTGTGATGCCTGCGGCCTTCGCCTGCTATAAGACAGACGGCGACCTGAAAAAGCTCAGGGGAGATACCGCGTACCTGAACCGTCTGCTGGATGCCAACATCGAGGGATACCGCGCCATCCGAGATGCCGGGCACACCATTCTGCCCAAGGAGGATGCAGACTTTGAAGGGGAGAAATACCGCAAGACCTGCCTGCGCTTTTTCAAGCTGATGTGTGTCACCTCGCTGGGCAAGCTCTGCGCCTCCGACCACGCAATGAACGCCATCGATGAAATGAGTGCGCTGAACCGGGATCTCAAGAAATTTTTCGATGCGAACGGCGCAGCCTACCCGGTATGGCAGGCACTGGAAGCGGAAGCCGGGAGGTATCTGCAATGAAATACGCTGGAATGCCCTTTGGAATGTGGGCGTTGTTTGCCGGTTCCTTTCAAAAGCAGCTGATCGCGGTGCTGTGCTATGATGCAGACACTGCAAAAGCCATACGAAGATTTAAAACTGCGTGTGGGATGTCCGGCGATTTATCTTGCTCACTAACGTCCTTTTCATCAGAAAGGTCAAGTGCTGTACAGCGATGGCATCAATCCGCCGGATGGGATGTGTGGCGTTGCTTGGCAGGTGATTGCTCCCATGGTGCGTCAGTTATCCTTGGGGGAACTGGTTCAGCCGTCTGGCACTTGGCTCAATGATGATACGATTGGTGTGTTTGCATGTCCAGACGGCATCCGACCTGTTATTTTTCTCTTGGAGGCGGAGTAAGAAATGCAATGGGCAGACGGAAAGATTCGATGCCATTGGGTGAGCCCAACTAATACCACTTATCTGCGATACCATGACGAGGAATGGGGCAGACCGGTCCACGATGACCATATGCTGTTTGAAATGTTGATTTTGGAGAATTTTCAGGCAGGTCTCACCTGGGAATGTGTCTTAAATAAACGGGAAGCGTTTCGCCGTGCTTTTGACGGGTTTGATTTACGGAAAGTGGCATCTTATAGCGAAGAAAAATTGACGGCTCTGCAAGCTGACTCTGGAATCATCCGTAACCGGCTGAAAATACGAGCTGCAGTGGTCAACGCACAAGTGTTTCAAAAGATACAGCAAGAGTGGGGCAGTTTTGACCGATACTTATGGCATTGGACAGAGAAAAAAATCATCCAAGAAGTAGACAAGGTTAGCTCACCATTATCTGATGCCGTCTCAAAAGATTTGAAAAAGCGGGGCATGAAGTTTGTTGGGACCATAATCATCTATGCCTATTTGCAGGCGGTGGGAGTTATCAACTCTCATGAATCAGGTTGCTTCCTGAATCCTTTGCAGCAGTAGAGAATGCATAAAAAGCCGGGAAGTTGACTCAAATTGTCAATGCCTCCCGGCTATTATCATACAGATATTAATATAGTTAGAATCATGGTATATATTTCATTCCCCATTGGGAAATGGCGTAAAAGACCGGCAGCAGGTCACGACCTTTCTCAGTAAGGAAATATTCCACCCGCAAGGGCATCTCGTTGTATTGGATTCGCTGTATCAAATCATCGGCTTCCAACTCTTTGAGGGCATTTGTCAGCGCCGTATTTGTAATTGGCTTTAGCATCTTTTTCAGTTCCCCAAACCGCATAGGACACTTGATGCACAGTTCATAGAGAATTTGGAGTTTCCATTTGCCCTGCAGCATTTGAACCACCGGCGTGACCGGGCAGTTTCCCTCGCCGGTTAGAATGACACTGCCAACCTTTTCTTTGAATTCTTCATAAGTCATAATTGGATCGTTCCTCGTCTTTTGCAGTATATTTTTTGATACCATGTATAAATAATTTGCGTACTTGAACAAAAATTGCTATCAGATATAATAAATATATCACGGGTTGACCATGCAGTCAACGACTGAAATTTCTTAGAAAGGTCTGAATTTTATGAAAGAACTGAACATTATGGAGGCTACTGTT
>SAMEA3387437__coassemble_4525_pt1 | contig 3683 bp, 3 predicted proteins | sample SAMEA3387437__metabat2_low_PE_008 | metagenome-assembled genome bin SAMEA3387437 (sample SAMEA3387437) | Felis catus | biome: Faeces | place: United Kingdom | collected 2012
CGTCTAACTCATCACTAAAGTAACGAGAATGCGACGCGCAGTTTTCAATTGTCTTATCGTCACCGACGGTCTCGAATTTGCATTTCATCAGTACATTCGGTCCGCTCATGGTTCCACGGTACATCACCCGGTAACCCTTCTGGTTTCCATATCCGGTGATATCCGTTTCCATCACGCCGTACACGGCACACGATTCCATGATGTCGATGACATCCTCCCGGTTCGCGGGTTTGACAATAACTGTCAGCTTTTTCATATCCGCACCACCTTTTTTATTGATCCTTTTTTATTTATCATTATGGAAGTGGAAGTTTGCATAAGCGCTACATCCGTGCTCGTGCATATCCAATCCGTCGATCTCTTCCTTCTCGGTTACGCGAAGTCCGATGGTCTTTTTCAGGACGAAGAACAGAATGAACGCCAGGATCAGGGTATATGCTGCAACTGCTACAAAACCGATCATCTGGGTGATAAAGCTGCATCCCTCGCCGAAAATACCGGTGAATAAGGTTCCGAGTGCTCCACAGACACCGTGTACACTGATTGCACCAACCGGGTCATCGATTTTTACGACTTTATCAAAGAATTCAACTGCGAATACAACGACAACACCTGCAACTGCTCCAATGAACAGTGCCTCGTAATCATTGACTACATCACAGCTTGCTGTAATAGCTACCAGTCCGGCCAGTGCGCCGTTCATTGTCATACTGATATCCGGTTTTCCATAACGTACCCAGGTAACAATCAGGGTAACAAGTGTTGCTGCTGCTGCCGCGAGGTTTGTGGTCATGGCAATGTCGCCAAGATTGTAGGTTGCTGCTGTGGTCGATCCACAGTTAAATCCGAACCAGCAGAACCAGAGGATAAAGACACCAAGTGCTCCAAGCGGAAGGTTATGACCAGGAATAGCAACCGGTTTTCCCTCTTTTGTATATTTTCCGATACGAGGTCCGACCATTTTTGCACCGGCAAGGGCACACAGACCGCCGACCATATGAACTGCGGTAGATCCTGCAAAATCATGGAACCCGATCTGGCTTAACCAGCCGCCTCCCCAGATCCAGTGTCCGGTGATCGGATAAATGAAAACGCTGATCGCTGCGGAGTAAATCAGATAAGAGATAAATTTGGTTCTCTCTGCCATAGCTCCTGATACAATCGTTGCCGATGTTGCACAGAACACGGTCTGGAAAATCATGAATACGCCGATCGGCAGTCCGTTGAACATGCCGTCTGCATCTGCCAGCGATTTCGGATTAAAAAAACCGGCGGTTCCGATAAAAGCATTGCTTCCTCCGAACATCAGCGCAAATCCGATGATAAAGAAGAAAATAGAGCCGAGCACGAAATCCATCATATTCTTCATCAGAATGTTTCCGGAGTTTTTCGCTCTTGTAAATCCTGTCTCCACCATGGCAAATCCGGCCTGCATAAAATACACCAGAAAGGCTCCGACCATGGTCCATACGATATTGAGTAATACCTGTGTGTTTTCCATAATAAGTTCCTCCTCATTCCCATCTTACCTGTTCCCGTCTGCAGATCTTCTGAAACGGTCATCCTGAAACGGTAGCTTTCAGATTTTTTAAAGTGCCTGTTCGCCGTGCTCACCTGTCCGGATCCGCACTGCATCTTCGACATCGTAAACGAAAATTTTTCCATCGCCGTAGTTTCCGGTTGACAGGTTTTTCACAACAAAATCAACGATTTTCGGAACCTTGTCGTCCTCCACAACGGTCTCCACTTTAACCTTCGGAAGCATTTTGGCCACGATTTCCGCTCCACGGTACATCTGGCGATATCCCTTCTGGTTTCCATATCCAAGGATATTTGTGATCATCATACCGTTTGCCTTCTGCTCCTCGAGGAGTAGCTCCAGGTTTTCGAGGCTCTCCGGACGAATTACAATTTCCAGCTTTTTCATGATTTTCCCTCCCTTTCCGAACCGGCTCCTGTACAGCTTCTGATTTTTCCGGCTGCAGATTTCTTTTTTATCCGCCTTCCCGGTTTTCTCTTCCATTCATTTACCGGCTCTGCTGCTTCTATATAGAAATCTGTTTTCTGACAGATTTTCTAACCTCTTCTTTCATGCCTGGACTGTTCCGCAGCTCTGCTGTTTTTACAGTTGTTTTTACAGTCGTTTTTTTGCAGCTGTTTTCACAATCCGCTGTTTTTAATTAATCACACTCGTCGGCATTCCCTCCAGGTAAGACCGGAAGTTTTTCACCGCCAGATCTACTGCGCGGAGTCTTGCTGCCTTCGGCTGCCAGGCGATATGGGAAGTAATAAAGGTGTACGGCGACTGCATCAGCGGAATCTGATACTGCGGCGGCTCGTTTGCAACAACATCGAGTCCTGCCATATAAACCTTTCTCGATTCCAGCGCCTCAAGAAGCGCCTCCTCATCGATGATGATTCCCCGCGCGGTGTTGATAATGATGACACCGTCCTTCATTTTGGCAAATGCTTCACGGTTCAGCAGGTTTTCTGTTTCCTTCGTATGCGGACAGTGAATGGAGATCACATCCGACCGTTTGAAAATTTCTTCCATGCTGACCTGCTCGATGCCGTCATACTGCGGCCCCGTCTTTTTGTGACGGCTGTTTGCGATGACCTTCATGTCAAAGCCGAAAACAAAAACAGCATTTCCGATGATGTTCAGCGCGTTCATCACGATGGAGGTAACCATTGAAATGTTTGAGTTTCCCATAACCCGGAAAAGCGCTGCCCCGGCATTGTAGATGCCAAGGAACGGGAACGAAAGCGATGTAATGAAGAAGTATTCCACCGCATAGGCCATAACCTGCTCTTCCACCGATCCGTAGACCACACGGAGAATCCAGCGGTTTCCGAAAAAGGAAATGCCGCAGATGACAAGTGCAATCAGTCCGCAGATCATCACGAGCTGTTCGGCTGCGTGACACGCTGTTTTCTTATCCCCGCTTCCGAGGAACTGTGCTCCGACAACGGAACCGCCGCTTGCCATCGATGTGAAAATCACAATCTGCAGTACGCAGATCGTATTGACAAGTGAGATTCCGGAAACAGCCGTTTCACCGGCTCCGGATACCATCACCATGTCTGCCATACCGACGGTAACGGCCAGCACCTGTTCCAGAATCAAGGGAACGATCAGCCGGACCAGACGCTTTCGGTCAAATAAGACGTTTGTGTTTTCCATCGGACTTTCTCCTTTCCGGTAAAATCAAAAGGCGACCTGGAAATCTTCCTTCCAGATCGCCCCGTTGCGAACTCTTTACTGACGTTTCTCCTTTGGATTGAAAAACGCGGCACGAAGCTTTCCCTTCGTACCGCGCCTTCGCGAATCCATTACTTATATGGAGTTTATCTTGAAAAACAGACAGAGCGTTTTCCGGTTTTCTGAGAGTGTTTTTCGGGAGAAATAAAACCTTGGAGAAAGGGAGAAAATTACAAACGGAGCGATTCTATTCCCAGAACCGCTCCGTTGCGTTATCTTTACTCTATTCTTTTTCTCTGCTGTTTTTCAACATAGGCACATTCTAGCGGAATTCCCACTTTTTGTCAATCATTAAATTTTTCGATGATTTCCGGTCTTTTGCATCAGTTCTGTCAATTTTACACAATTTCACCGATGTTTTTTCGGTTGTTTCTGAACATTTTTCTCATGAACCTTTGAAATTTCTTTGTTTTCTTTTAAA
>SAMEA3387437__coassemble_5073_pt1 | contig 3313 bp, 2 predicted proteins | sample SAMEA3387437__metabat2_low_PE_008 | metagenome-assembled genome bin SAMEA3387437 (sample SAMEA3387437) | Felis catus | biome: Faeces | place: United Kingdom | collected 2012
CTTATAAGAGAACAAGAGACAACCCATTTTCGGCGGGTTGTCTCTTTTAAATTATAAGAAAATAGTGTATGATGGTAGATAGCAGAAAAAACGGCCAGAGAAAAACACTGGCCGGATACAAAAGGAGAGCAGGATTTTATGGACTGTAAAGAAGCAGAAAAATTAATACAGCCATACGTGCAGGGAAATATGCCGGAGAAAGAGATGGAACCGTTTATTTCCCATATCCGGAAATGCCATACATGCCACGAGGAACTGGAGACATATTTTATTGTGAACCGTGCGATGGCATATTTCGAGGATGACGCGCCCGATTCCTACAATCTGACAGGACTTCTGGAACGCGATCTGGAGAAAAAAGAGGAAGAAGCGAGACACCGCCGGTACAAAGATACGTTTTTCCGGGTGCTGATGCTGATTCTCGTTCTGTTTCTGGTGCTCCTGGCTCTGCACTATTTTGAAGTGATAGAATTACCCTGGCTGAAAGGATTATTATGAGTGATAAAATCGTATTACTGGACGGACACAGTATTCTGAACCGGGCTTTTTACGGCATACCGGATCTGTCCAATGCAGAAGGACTGCACACGAACGCCGTATATGGATTCCTGAATATTCTGTTTAAAATTCTCGATGAGGAGCAGCCGCAGTATCTTGCCGTGGCGTTTGACCTCCATGCACCGACATTCCGCCACAAAATGTATGACCAGTACAAGGGAACGAGAAAGCCGATGCCGCAGGAATTGCGCGAACAGGTCCCGGTGATCCAGGAAGTGCTCGCAGCAATGGACATTGAGATTGTTACAAAAGAGGGCTATGAGGCGGATGATATCTTAGGAACGCTCGGCCGCAAATGCGAGGCGGAAGGGATGGAAGTTACGATCGTATCTGGAGACCGCGATCTGCTGCAGCTTGCAACGGACCACATTCTGATCCGGATTCCAAAGACCGTGAAGCGTGTGACGACGATCGAAAATTACCACACGGCAGAAGTGCTGGAAAAATACAGTCTTCTCCCGAAACAGATCATCGATCTGAAAGCGCTGATGGGCGATACCGCAGACAATATCCCGGGTCTGCCGGGTGTCGGCGAGAAAACCGCGACGAAAATCCTGCTGCAGTACGAGACACTGGAAAATGCGCATGCACATTTCGAGGAGATCAAACCGAACAAGGCAAAAGAGGCGATGCGTGATCATTATGATCTGGCGGAATTAAGCAAAAAACTTGCAACGATTGATACCGATGCGCCGGTGGAGCTCGACCGTGAAAAAGCGGCACTCTCGAATTTTTATACACCAAAAGCGTATGAGATGTTCAAACGTCTGGAGTTTAAAAACCTGCTGGGCCGCTTCGAGGAGACGAATGCAGAACCAGAGGATGCCGTCTTTCTGCGCACCGTAACGGATTTTTCCGAGGCGGAAGAACTCTTTGGAACCATCGCGAAGGAGGAGAAGGCAGGAGCCGCTCTTCTGACAGAAGAAACCCCGAAGGACGGACCGATGGCAGATCGGAGCCGTTCACTTGTCGGTATGGCAGTTGCGTATGGAAGCGGAGAGCCGGATGTTGTTTACTTCCAAGCAGAAGGTTTCCTGACCGGAGATTATTTAAAAGAAAAATTGACTGAGCTGCAGAAGCAGATTCCGGTTTTCTGCGTCATGGACGGAAAAGAATTTCTGAAGGATATGCCGGACGCCGATGAAGCCCATCTGTTTGATGCCGGAATTGCCGCGTATTTATTAAATCCATTGAAATCACAGTATTCGTACGATGATATCGTAAAAGAGTACGTACACCGCTATGTGCCGGCAGTGGAAGAGATCTTCGGCGGAAGCAAGATTCCGGCCGCAGGAAAGATGACGCCGGAACAGCAGGAGTCGTATGCAGGTCATCAGGCGTATGCTGTATTTGCCGCACAGGAAAACATGGAAAAGCTGCTGAAGGAGCAGGGCATGTGGGATCTGTACCGGAATGTGGAGATTCCGCTGGTGTTTACGCTCCGTCAGATGGAAGCGGATGGAATCGCCGCAGAAAAAGAAGCACTTTCCGTTTACGGAGCTGAGCTGGCGGAGCGGATCGGAGAGCTGGAGGCACAGATCTACGAGGAGGCCGGCGAGGAGTTCAACATCAATTCCCCGAAGCAGCTTGGCGTGATTCTGTTTGAAAAGCTGCAGCTTCCGGGCGGCAAAAAGACCAAGACGGGTTATTCCACTGCCGCCGATGTGCTCGAAAAGCTCGCACCGGATCACAAACTTGTTGCCGATATTCTGGAGTACCGCCAGCTTGCCAAACTGAAATCGACGTACGCCGACGGTCTGCAGGCCGTGATCGGGAAAGATGGAAGAATCCATTCGACATTTAACCAGACCATCACCGCGACCGGCCGCATCAGCAGTACCGATCCGAATCTGCAGAACATTCCGGTGCGGATGGAGCTTGGCCGTCTGATCCGGAAAGCCTTCGTGCCAAAGCCTGGCTGTGTCTTTCTGGATGCCGACTATTCCCAGATTGAGCTCCGCGTGCTGGCCCATATGTCGGGCGATGAAAACCTGATCGAGGCGTACCGCGAGGCGGAGGATATCCACCGCATGACGGCATCGAAAGTGTTCCATGTGCCGCTTGAAGAGGTAACACCGCTGCAGAGAAGAAATGCGAAGGCGGTCAACTTCGGTATCGTATACGGCATCAGTTCGTTCGGTCTGGGCCAGGATCTCGGCATCAGCCGGAAAGAGGCAGAGGCCTATATCCAGCAGTATTTCGAGACGTATCCGGGTATCCATGAGTTTTTGAACCGCTGCGTGGAGGATGCCAAAGAGAAAGGCTATTCCGTGACGATGTTCGGACGCAGACGGCCGATGCCGGAGCTGAAATCGAGCAACTTTATGCAGCGGTCATTCGGCGAGCGCGTTGCGATGAATGCGCCGATCCAGGGAACGGCGGCGGATATTATTAAAATAGCGATGATCCGCGTGGCGAAACGGCTGAAAGAGGAGCAGTTAAAGACCAGACTTCTTCTTCAGGTACACGATGAGCTGCTGCTGGAAGTGCCGGAAGACGAGCTCGAAAAGGCAGAACAGATCCTGGAAGAGGAGATGACCGGGGCAGCACATCTGGCTGTCAAACTCGAGATCGATATGCACACAGGAAACAACTGGTACGAGGCGAAATAGCGCACTCATACCAGGAGCGAAAGGATACAAAAGAATGAAAGTTTTTGGAATTACAGGCGGCGTGGGCGCCGGAAAAAGCGAAGTGCTCACGTACCTTGGACAGAATTATGATGCAACGGTGATCCAGGCGGACGAGGCAGGTT
>SAMEA3387437__coassemble_5338_pt1 | contig 3165 bp, 3 predicted proteins | sample SAMEA3387437__metabat2_low_PE_008 | metagenome-assembled genome bin SAMEA3387437 (sample SAMEA3387437) | Felis catus | biome: Faeces | place: United Kingdom | collected 2012
GTGATGGATTTTTTGGAGAGCTACCAGCAAAGAAATATAAAAACGGAAAAATATCTTGATGAAATGGAAAAAATGCTGATGGATGAACAAAAACAATGACTGTGCTATTCTTACCTTAAGGACAGGACAGCTAGCGCCAAAAACAGCAGACGGCTTAAGAAACGTAAACTTCAGCCTTACAATTGGAAGGGGAAAGGAAGATGAAAGAGGCGATCTTAAATGCAATGAATCCGATAGAAAAAAAGATTCTTGAGAAAGAAGTACAGAAAATACATATTCCGGAGGAACCCATACCATTCGATGACTTCGGGAAAAAAATCAGGTATGTGAAAAAGATCCGGGAACTCCTGGATCAGGACGCAGAACTGAAAGAAATTAAATTACTCTTTGGCCGAAAAGGCCTGCACCAGGGCTGGTACTACAAAAATGAGACTCCACTGGCATCCTACGTTTACTGGTATGGAAGAGGCTGTGGCCGGGAAGATGTCTGCCGTTGGGCAGTTGAAGCCAGTACAACGATCGACGGACTTCTTCAGGTACAGGAACCGTCCCACATGGAAGAAATTGCAAAACTATTTGTCTGCGCGGATAAAGATAATGCCGTTCCGTTTCGAAGGATTTATCTGCGGGATGAATTGTGCTGGACCGATGCGCCCAATTATCTGCTTGTTGTGATGAGTGGAAATATTCCATTGTTGAAGATGTTCGAAGAAAAAGACAGGGAAATGACGGAAGACAATATGGAATACTGGGAATACATCTGTTACATGGATCAAACTCCGGGAGCCAGAAAAACATACTACAGCATTCGCCGGGAAACAATAGTCGGAGAATTCTATATTCCGAACATTCTCACAGCGGCGATTCTGTCCGGCAGTCCGGAAATGCTGGATTACTGCATCGACCATTATGATATTGATAATATGGGTTTAGCATACGGAGAAAAAGAGGCACTGGGTCAGGCCATCGCCGGTGCAGGAGAAGAGCTGACGGAATATATGATCGAGCATTATCCGGGATTAATCGAGCTTGCAGAAGCAGAGCAGGTGATGAAAGCCGGAAACATCCCAATGCTGCGTCATCTTTTAGCGGAACATCCGGAGCATCTGAACTGGTATGCGGCTCTGTTTTTCAATCTGAGAGACATCCGGACACCATATATGTCGGCACCGGGATTTCCAAGAAACGCCGATACTGATGTGGAAATGTACCGCGCTTTTCTGGAATGGGAAAGCCCTGAATTTTCCATGGACTTTATCCTCGGCCAGATGCGCGCGGAACTGGAAAAGCCGACATCGCGCGAACTTGATCTGAAATATTATGGAGAGCAGGAGATACAGAAAACTTATAACGTAAACGGTCTGTTTTCCAAAAAAATGGCGCGTGAATGGGAAAAAGTGCCAGGATGCCAGGAACGCCAGGAAAGATTGTTTGAATTCTACCAGGAACTGGGCGGAGAAGTAACAGAAGAACTGGAGAAATTGGCTGATCGCGTAGAGAACAGCAGATTAATTGAGGGGCTGTTTGAGAATTTTTGAAAAAACAACAGGGACAGAGAAAAAGAATTCTGTAGTGGACGCTGGAGCATGTTTGAAAAATCATTTCCGCAGTCTGTACGCCCCACTTGAGGTATAGGAAGAACGCATTTACCCCGGAAGAAAAGAAATTTCTCTTCCGGGGTAAATGCGTTTTAAAGAAAAGCAAAATGAAATGGAAGAGAGAAGAGGACAGACATGACATTAGAAGAATCATATGAAATTTTAGAAAACTATTATCAGAATATTTACGGTATGTACGATGATAACTGGATTGATTACGATTTAGATGTAGCATTTACAAAATTGCAGCTGGAAAAAATCATTCAAAAAAGATATAAGCTGGATCACCAGGAGAAAATGATTCTGCAGTGGCTGCTGGAAGAAGACATGGAACCAAAGGTATGTGAGGCTATTCGGGTGATTCTGGAAATGGATGTTTGAGGAAAGGATGGAAAGGTGACGATGAAAAAGACAGATGTAAAAAAGACGGAAAGATCAAAAGAATTTCTGGCAGAGGAATGGCTGGAAATTGTACTGAAAGGCCAGGATAAAGGAGAAGGGCGGTTCTGCCGGTATGGTGTGTGCAGTTTTATGGGAAGACAGCCATTAACATTTTGGCCGGTAAAGAGAAAACCGGAATTGGAAAAGCAATTTATGGAGAGTCGAATCATGGAAAGTCGAATTATGGAAAGTCGAACCATGAAAAATCGGTTCAGGGGGACACGGAACAGCTGGTTCGGACAGGAAGATCTGGACAGTGAAAGAAACGGATATGGGGAAAGACTGCGCGCTAAAACAGAACTGACGGAAGAAGCAAAAGTGATAGAAGAAACAGAAATGGAAGGACAGCTGGTGCAAAAGTATCAAACAGCACACTGGGAGGAAGCTGTGAGACATGTTTTTTTGTTCCTTCCGGAAGTGCTGGTTTATCTGGACAGATCTGGACAGTTTTTTGTTGTTTTGGGGAAATGAAGTACTGACGGAAATCGGTGGGGTTTTGGAGTTTTATGGAAAAGAAAACGCTGTGAGAAGACAGTGGGAGAGAGAAGAAAAGGAAGAGAAGAAAGAAAATCTGGAAGGAAAGCAGAGAAACAGTAAAAATAGGACAGCTTTGGATACGCAGAAAGAGGAAACGATGGACTGGAATACGGCGTTTGCAGTGTTGCGGAAGTTTTATGAAGAAAAATGGGACTATTTGAATGGATGTCCGAGAAATGAAAAAGCGTGGGATGAGGAAGGGGAACTGCAGTGCAAAATATACGTATCGAAAAAGCGGGGGCTGGATCGGGATCAAAGGATGGAAGTGCTGAAGCTGTATGAGACGATGGAGGACAGGAAAGTAAGGGAGGCGGTGAGGGTGATTTGCGGATAGAAGTGAAAAGGGAAACGGTTGAAGCCAGATGCAAGCCTGATACTGTAGAAAAAGAAGACGGAAAATTGGGACAATCTTTTTGTACAAAATATGTATAAAAAGCGAAAAATAGTTAAAAAATAGAAGCTTTTTGCATAAAAAATATATGCTGAAATATGTACAGTAACAAAAACACATGGTATAATGAAAGTTAATGAGTGGAATGTGATTACACATTCAGTGTGTGCTGAAAAAAGAAAGAATAAATAAGGCACC